>VTLG01006221.1_pt1 | contig 19650 bp, 13 predicted proteins | sample 4694571 | NCBI WGS metagenome assembly VTLG01 (sample SAMN12604809, study PRJNA352737) | marine metagenome | biome: ENVO:00000447; feature: ENVO:00000209|ENVO:00000569|ENVO:01000036; material: ENVO:00002151; isolation source: viral sequences binned using virsorter ...
GTAGCCTCAATAAATGTTTGTGTATCATAACCACCTCCTGTAGCTAAAGCGTTATCTGGTGTTGAACCAGCCGCCTGGTTAAGATAAACTAACCAACCTTTATTAGCGTCAACGTAAACTAATTGTGCTATTGTATTATTTGTTGTTAATTTAAAATCTGGACCTGCTGTGCTATCAATTAATTGGCCACCCGTATTAATAATTGCTTGATTAGTGGCAAAAGTACCTGAATAATCAACTAAAATTATAACATCACCTCTATTAGGAGAACTTGGTAAAAACACTTCTATAACACCTGTGTTAGTATCTAAAAAATATCCTTTACCTGCCTCTGCTGTTAGAGTGGTTGAACCGTCAGCGACCGTAACAGCCTGCCAACTTACAAGAACACCAATAGATGAAGAAGCTCCTAATGATACAGATGTGCCACTAAGTGTAAAAGATGAGTTGGCTAACTTATCATTAGCGATAGAGCCAGCTAGTTGAGTGCCTGTAATAGAACCTGATATATCTTGTGCTTGAATAGTACCATCAGCAATATTTCTGCTGTCAACAGACTGATCAGCAAATGCCGGTGTGTCCAATTTTGTTCTTGTCATCCAACTCTCTCTTTTAAATATTTATTATATTAATTGAAAATGTAAAGACAGATTAACTAAAAAGTCTTTATTTTCATTTTTAGTAATATAAAATGGTGTATTAGAAGAATATAAAATAAATTGGTCTTGTTCTAAAGGAACTTTCCATCTTCTATGTTTATTTCTTCCATCGTCATATTCAAAAACAACATAACTCTCTTTAGGGCCGGTTGCCACCGTATATAAACAAGATACCTCTGGTGATTCCTCTAAATGCCAATCTTTGACATTGTGATGTGTTCTTACTTGTTCACCAGTTTGTTGAATGATACCTCTTATACTTTCAATAGGTGTTGGCACGAGTGTTTGACCGTGTTCAGACCTATAATGATCTCTTAAATAATCTTGTGTCCATTGAATATGTTGATGATAAGGTACCTTAACATATTCACTCATATACCAATATTGATTGTCTTTATATCTATTGCTCATCATAAAATGAGACAAGATATGATTTTTAAGCAATCTAGTATTGACTGCGGATACCTTATCAATTTTATCAACAATATAAAATTGTTCAGTAAGCTTGTGCTTCTTTAACATAATAACCTCACTATTAATTAATAATTTAGATTACGCTTCTACCCAAGCAGAACCATTCCAATCATAAGTTTTACCTGCGTCAGCGTGAACTGAATTGTCAAGGTTTAACTTAGTAGCTTTCCAACCTTTTGAGTTGTCAGCTTGATAAGCAGCTTCATTCCAAGTAATTTCGTATCTCCAAACCTCAGGATCAGCGCCATCATTTGTAACTGAAGGATAAGCTATAGGTGAATCCCACGTAGCAGTTGATGTATTTTTAGTCCAACTTGCGTGTGGTTGTTTTGAAAAAAACATATTATTGTCTTCGTCAAAAGTGTAACCAATACCTGCGTAGTTACCTCTTAATTTTTTAGATTGATCGCCTTCAGAACCGTCAGCATTGTAATACTTGTTACCTCTTGTGTTGTAAGAAGTTTGTATCCACATAGCCGCTGGCCATCCGTGAATTTCTTGTAGTCTGTTTTGACCTACTGATTCATCTTCTTGTCCATCAGCATTTAACATTTGGTCATTATCTAGTCCGTGTACAGCGATAACTTTTCCGTTAACGCCTAATTTAGCAAAGTGTGCCATTGTTATAATCTCCTATATTATATGAGTGCCATAATTCTCGTTTATGAGTATCACACTCAATTAATTGATTGTTAAGACTATTTATAAAGAATTTATTGTAGAAAAAATAGAGGGATTGATTAAATTAAATTCTAAATTAAATGATATTATTGTCTTTTTTATGTCTTTTGTTACCTTAGGTGCTCTATGTATTATGAAACTAGGAAAAATAACAATATCACCCTCTTTAGCATTTATAGTGATTTTTTTGTTTATATTATATTGATCTATTAATTCTGTTTTAGGTGAGCCTTTTGGTAGCTCAAGGTAATAAACTCCTGTATAATTTTCACCGTGAGTATGCCAACCGTGTTTATTATTTTTAGTATATTGTTGATACCATATACCTTTTACTTTACAATTTTGATAATTTAAATCATTAGCACAATCGTTAAAATGTTCTTCTAATTTAGGTTTAATAAATTTTATCCACTCTCTACTATAATCTAAATTCTTTGACCAATCTAATCTATGAATTTCATCACCATAGTATTGATCTTTATTAACTAAATTATCATTATAAGAGTTGTTAATTTTTGATAAAAGATTTTCTTTGATTTGATTGTGATATTTAAAAGGTTTTAATAAAGCTGTTGTTTGAATTTTTATTTTTTTCATAGTAACTCATTATATAATAATAATATAAAAATAATTTTAACTTGTCTGATATTTATATCTAATTATTACAATACCTTTACCACCAGCTTTACCTGTTTGAGGAACTGGCCCAGCAGCGTCACCGGCTCCACCGCCACCTCCAGTATTTGCCGTTCCAGCAACACCATCATCTCCGCCACCACCTGAGCCACCTGTTTGTGTAGCTGTCGGAACTGCCGATGGATTATGACCGCCAGCACCACCTCCAGCAAAATATCTAGTTGATGAAACTGGTCCTGTTGTACCAGCACAACCAACTGCTAAACTTGGTGATACAAATGATCCTACTCCACCATTACCATTACAATCTCTTACTCCCACGCCACCAGCACCACCGCCACCGCCACCAACAGCTGACGGATTATATTGTCCATCATTTCCTTGTGGTGGACTTACAGGTGGAGTGTTTCCTGATCCTACGTGTGGAGCAGATGAGCCACTTCTATCTGTTCCGCCACCTGAACCACCGTTTCCTGCTGGACGACAAGCAGGACCTCCTGGAGATCCGCCTCCGCCACCAGTTGATGTAATAGTTGAAAATACTGAATTTGATCCGTTACCTGATACACCTGTACTTGGTTTGTCAGCAGCGCCAGCTCCTACTGTAATTGGATAAGATGTTGCTGTTACTGTAATTCCTGTCGGACTTGCTAAAGGTGAAGTAGATGGAGATGGTAATTCATATTTATTTGATACTCTAAAACCTCCAGCACCTCCTCCTCCGCCACCATCAAAACCGCCGGCACCACCGCCAGCAACTACTAGATAATCAACTTGATTTCCGCCACCTGAGTCATTACCTACTTGTGAAACTACAAAGTTACTATCACCTGTAAATGTATGTATTTTAAAATTATCAGATGTTGTAACCGTACCACCTGTAGCAGCAGTGTATTGTGGTGCTACAGAAAATAAAACACCACCAGCTTCTAAAGCTGAACTTGGAGATGTTACGCCACTATTTTTATATGCTAACCAACCTTTGTTTGAGTCAATATAAACAAAACTGGCAACCGTATTATTTGCAGTTAATGAAAAATATTGTCCTGCTGTACTATCTAATAATTGACCTTGTACATCAACGATAACCTTATTTGTACCAAAAGTGCCTGAGTAATCGGCTAAAATTATTGTATCACCTCTTGTTGGTGAGGCTGGAAATTGAACCTCTATAACACCTAAATTTGTATCTAAAAAATATCCGTTTCCTGCTGAGGCATTTAATTTTGTAGAACCATCAGCAACTGTAACAGCATTCCATTTAACACCTGTATTTGCTATTGAATCTATATTAGAGCCTGTAATTTTTGTTGTCATAATCCTATTTATTAACTACTAGATACTGGTAGCTCCCTAATTTGTATTGCTACACCATCATCTGGAGCGCCACTTTGAAAAGTTAAAGTTGTTCCAGAAATTGTATAGTCTGTTGTAGGCTTTTGTACAACTCCGTTTTCAGTAACAATTACTGAATCAACCGTAGCACCATTTGTAACTGTAAAAGTTGTATCTGAACCATCGCCTGTGTAATTTCTTGTAGTGTATGATAAACTTACAGCAGGAGAAAAATTTGCTTTTGTCATTTTTCTTAAAGCACTTGCTGAAGTATCAAAAATTAAAATTAAATCGTCATCAGCAACAGATGTCTCTGCTGTTTGACCTGTTATAGCACCTGTGCCAATTAAAGTACCAACATCATAAGCTATACCTAAAAATACTATAAATGTGGTATCGCCACTTTCTGGAGCAGCTGTAAAAACTATTTTTGTTCCACCATCTGATATATTGTAAGCAATTTCGGGTTCTTGTAAAACACCTGCTACTGATACCATTAAAGAAGCAGTTGAACCTACCGTATAATTTAAAGTAAAAGTGGTTGTAGAGCCATCTGCCGTTAAAGCTTGTTTTTCAAAACTTCCGTATGCTGGTGATCTTGCTATATATGCCATAATTTACCTATTGAAATTTATACCTTATTATTACTACACCTTTTCCACCAGCTCCGCCTGATCTTCCAGGGTGACCGCCTCCTGAACCACCGCCACCGCCTCCTGTGTTGGCTGTACCTGCGTCTCCGGCAACTGCTGGGCCTGGACCATTACCACCGCCATTACCACCGCCACCAGAACCTCCTGGTCCTCCGTCCTGAGTTGTTCCGTTCATTCCGCCACCACCACCGCCTGCTCTAACAACAGGTGATCCTGTGATGTGATTTGTAGCACCTGCTCCACCAGCCATTGGTCCTGTCGGGCCATCTACGCCCTCAGCAGTAGCACCACCGCCACCGCCTCCCTTCATATTTCCAGGAGCGTTACCACCACCATCTCTACCTTGAGCTGGACTTACAGGTGGAGTATTTCCTGATCCACCGTTTGGTCTACAACTATTTGTTCTTGCGCCACCGCCTGAACCACCATCACCACCTTTAGTACACGAACCAGCACCGCCAAAACCACCACCTGTTGCTGTGATTGTTGAAAATACTGAATTTGATCCGCTTGCTCCCTTACATCCAGTTGATCCTGCTCCTCCACCACCAACCGTGACTGGAATTGCTCCTGGTCCTGTCAATGTAATACCTGTTGAACTTGCTAATGGACTTGCTGTATATGATCCGGCAGCACAAGATTTAGCTTCTCTAAAACCACCAGCACCTCCGCCTCCTGAACCGTCAGCACCACCGCCACCGCCACCAGCAACAACAACATAATCTACTACAGCAGGGCCACCTTGACCACCACAAGTGCTTCCTACTTTTGTAACAACAAAATTGCTATCACCTGTAAATGTATGTATTTTAAAATCACCTGATTCTGTTACCGTACCACCTGTAGCAGCAGTAAATCCAGGGTCAGTATCGTAAACACCACCTGTAAATACACCAGTTGGTGTTGTGCCAGCCGCTTGTAAAATTCTTGTTATCCAACCTTTAGCAGAATCAACATAAACAAACTCAGCCACCGTATCGTTAGTTGCTAATTTATATTGTCTTGTAGTTGTACTATCTACGTTTTGTGTGCCTGTGTTTATGATTGCGTTATTTGTAGCAAAAGTACCAGCGTAGTCAACTAATAAAATTGTATCACCTCTACTTGGTGATGTTGGAAAAAATACTTCAATAACACCTGTATTTGTATCTAGGAAATAACCTTTTCCAGCAGCAGCTGTTAAAGTTGTAGAACCATCGGCCACCGTTACGGCTTGCCAATCTGTTCCTGCTGTTACAGAACCACCTAAAGAAACAGCCGTTCCATTAATTGTTATTGAACTATTTGCTAATTTAGCATTTGCTATTGAACCTGATAAATGAACATTATCAACTGAACCGTCTGTTAAGTGTTCAGAGTCAACAGCGTCATCAGCTAGTTTAGCACCTGTGATTGCGTCAGCTCCTATTTTTGCTGTTGTTACAGCAGTTGAAGCTATTTTTGCCGTTGTTACGGCAGCGTCGGATACATCTATAAGAGAAGTATCTCTACCTGGATTAATAACATATATTTCAGCACTAGCAGCTGGGGCAACAACAAAAGTAATTCTTCTTATGTTACCACTACCGTCAGCACCAATTGTATAAGACTTACTAGAGCCTGGCTCTTGTCTTACGTTATCTACATATACAGCTAAATCAGCGTCATTATCTGGAGCGTCAACTGATAAATCAAAAGTTTTTGTTGAACCGTCACCTGTAAAAGTGGCGTGTTCAGCTTGAGCTCTAAATACTTCGTCTGGTCTTCTTCCAATATAAGCCATTAATCGTTTTTCCTTTTTCTATTACACGTCTTCAAGCACGGTTATCAAAGCGTCTAATGAAGAACCTGCTGAACAAGATACTCTTACAACGTCAGCATTACTACCATCGTTTTGTACAACTATCTTATTTCCTGCCATTACTTCTAAACTTGAGCCCGCTGGGACCGTAGCATCCTTAACAATGAATACATCATTTGAACCGTCTTCGTTATCTAAAAATACAGAAGCTGTTACACCTGTTGATGTTTTATTTGCTAAAGTAATTCCTATAATGATTGATTCTAATGCTGAAGAACCTGCTCCTGCTGGTACCGTATAAACAGCGTCAGCTGAGGCTCCTGTGCTTGTCCCTACACTTGGTTTCGCAAATCTTTTAAAATCGTTAGCCATTTATTTTTCCCTTTTTACTATTTATAATATTATCCTAGAGCAACCGCTTGAGCAATTGCAAAAGGTTGAGTTGCTACTCTGACACTATTTTCCGTTATAGTTGTAGCGTCAAAACTTGATACACCAGTTATAGCACCAGCGCTTGATATCCCAATAATATCTTGTAAAATCAAATTTGTACTATCAGTTGTTAATACTCTATTATCTAAAATTTGTACTGCTCCTGAAGTAATACTTGATAATCCTGTGATTGTGCTAGCCAAAGCAAAAGTAACTTTATCTTGTGCTGTTACCGTAGCAGTTATTTGGTTTGATGTGCCAGCAAAAGTTATATTATCATTGGCACCAATTTGTTGAGTTGTAGATGAACTACTATCTGAAATTGTAAATCCAGCATATTGTTCACTAGTTAATTCGTTTATAGCACCAACAATACTACCTTTTTCCGTAGTTGTTAAACTAGCTTTATCACCTATATCCGTGGCAGCTAAGCTATTAAACGTGGTTCTAAACGTTTCTAAAGTGTCTGTTGTTGCTACTGATCTTACAGCCATTTTACTTCTCTAATACCTTTACTAATAAACTTTTAATTTCTCTTAATTCACTCTTTAAATTATTTATTTCTTTACAAGCATTTCTTAATTTATCACCATTTTTATTTCTTTCTTGTCTTTGTCTCAAATACAATTGAAACTCACTTTTACTTGTATTTACGACAGCATTTGTTCTAGTGTCTTTTACTAAATTTTCAAAATTTTCTATTTTAATTAAACTCATATTATATTGCCAATGCTATTGTTCTAAAATCTTTTAATCTTGCTGGTAGAGCTGATACCGTACCATTAATTACAATTTTTATTTGAAAAGATGTAAACTCTGGTAAAGAACTAGCGCTAAATTTGTAATCTTTAAAATCTAAATCTAATACAACATCACCTTTTGAAGGATCAACCGTTGTATCTGAACTACCATCTGTATTAAATGGTGTGTATGGAATATCTTCTATTCTTCTTGTCTCTTCACCACCTGATAATCTAAAGAAACATTTAATTGATGAAGTTGATCTAACACTAGCCGCTACTCTAACCTCTAATGCTGTTGAAGCATTTTCTAAATTAATTGGTTTAGTTAAATAAGAGCCTGAAGATGATCCACCTTCAGTCGCCGTGTCTTCTTCAAAATCAACCGTATTAGTTAATTTGGCGACAACTTTTGAACCATTACCTGGCGCTGAGCCCATAGTTAAAGTTGTACCTGAAACCGTAAAGTCATCAATTGGTTGTAATTTTTTACCATCTTTTTTAATCGCTAATAAGTGTACACTTGATGGCGAACCAGATAAAGTAAATGCTGTAGTTGATCCGTCGCCTGTAAGTATATCTGTTGATGATACCGTAGGATTATTTAATCTGTTAGATATGGCAAAAGAGTTAATTCTTTTTAAATCAACAATAGGGGATAAATTAGCATTTGATGAACTCATTAATAAATTAAATACAATTGATTTAGAACCTGACATTTCATTTGTTTCATTTATTTCACTAGCCACTAATTGTGGTATATCTCTGTAATAGTTATCACCTAATACAATATTTTCTGCCGCTGTTGTAGCTGCTAAACTAAATGGTGTTTCTGTACCGTGTAGTGATTTACCAGTTGTTGTTCTTAAAGTAGTTGTTAAAGATGTTTGAGGGTGTACTATATGACCAATTTGTGGTTGTAATACATCAAACAATCTATTTTGTGTAGCAGTTACACTTGAACCGCCAACATCACCAGTAGCACTAGCCGTGCCTGAAGTTGTAACATCATAACTATCTAAAGTTATATTTGAAATACTTGTGTATGTTCCGTTTATATCACTATGAGCAATACCATTGTAAGTGCCTGAAGATAATCCAGCAATTGTAACATTGTCGCTTGTAGAATGCATTCCGTGATTTTTGTGGAAAACTCTAATTAAACCTGTACCATTAAATGTTCTAATAGGATTTGCCTCTAAAGTTTTTACAGGTAAAGTTTTGTTTGCTAATGTTAAAGTACCTGAAGCTGCTGTATCAAACACAGCTTTTCTTAAAGTAAATTTTAAATCTTCCATTTGTTCAGGTGTCCAAGTACGATAGTTAGCAGATTTAAATAACACACCTGATTGTGGTTGTTTTGATACCGTTCTATCACTACCTATAACCGTTTCACCTAACCTTGATATGTAAACCGTATAATCTGTTGAATCTGAATATAAAACAATACAATACTCAACACCTTCTTGTAAATAAACAGGAGCATTAAAAGTAAATTTAGTTGCCGTAGCAGCGTCTGTGCTTATACTAATATCACCTGGATTTAAATATTTTTGTGAAAAAGGCACAATTTTTTGACCTGGGTAACCATTAACCATATTTCTAATTTCACATCTAACTGGTATAGTAGATGATTTTGTGGCAAAGAAAACATCTAAACTTGTTACAAATAAACCGTCTTCTTCATCAACAACAAATGATTGTGCTAATGGGTCAGGTCCATTTCCTCCTTGGCCACCACCTCTGTCTGGTTGTCTAACGGCAATTGTTCTACTAGCATTTCTAGTTATTGTTCTACTAGTTGTAACGGTGTTTCTTTGAGTTGTAGCCTCTCTTGTAGCAATTATGGCCTCTTGTGTAGTTTCTAATAAACCTTTAGCGTCATAATCTGCCTCTGCTGAGGTAGCCACCGCTGTTCTATCTTGGCTATTTGTAGATGAACTTGTAAGTCTGAATACTCTTTTACCTGTTCGCCATCTAGGATTTGAATCTACATTTGGATTAGGTATAGCAAATGTTCCTGAAACAGAACCTGCTGAATCTGTATTTAAATTACCACCAGCAGAACCACCTGTTGGTGTTACATAAGTTGAAATATCTATATTATCAAAGAAAGGGTGTACTCTAGTATTAGGTCTCATACCTCTAGCAGTAAATGAAATTGATCTTTCTCTAATAAAAGGAATAAAGGCGACTGACATAACTCTGTTACCTAAACTTTGTCTTAAAGTTTGTGGAACAATTGATGTTCTAATACCAGCTCTTGTTTGAACAACATCTCTACTTGTAGTTTGTACTAAAGAATTACCTTGCCAGTTTTGTCTTGTTCTAGGATTTCCTGACCATTGATCTTGCCATTCATTCCATTCTGTACCAACTGGTATTTCTTGTGAAGTATTAGCTAAACCTCTTTCTCTTAATAAGTTATCAAAAGTACCAAGGCCTGTAAATACCGTTAATTCTGGTGCTCTTCTAGTTTCTTTCCATTCATCAACTGGTGGATCTAATTCTATATTACCAATAAAATCAAATATTAAAAATGGATTTAAATTTTCTGTTTTAGAAGCAAATGGTTGTTCTAAAAAGTTTGTCTCTGTATATGGTAAAGATATTAAGTCACCAGTTTTTTGATAATTAGCAGCTGTTCTATCAGCAGATAATATAGCTGTTAAATCGTCATCAACTTCTTCTAATTCTACAATATCCTCATTAAAAGGTGTTCTTGCCTCACCCCTTGATCTGTCTATGGAAAGTTTGTAATCATTATTACCTACATCACCAACATTGTGACCTGTAAAGTTATCTACAACAAAACCATTTTTAAATCTATCAAAACCATCAGAGTCTTGTATTTGTAAAGATTGTGCGTCTTGTTCTAATAAAGAAAGTTGAGTATAATATTCTACATTTCTAATTCTGTTTTCTAAAGAACCAATATCTCTCATAGTGTATCTAATATTATCTTCTTTATCTACTTCAACCTCATCTGTATTTAATGTATAACTTGGTATTGTTAATGTGGCCAATAGTAAATGACCATCTAAATTTTCTGGCTCTAATGGGTTTAAAGCAGAGGCACCTTTTAATACTTTAATAACACCTTCTCTTGTTATAAAAACTTTATCAATTCTGTTTAAGTAAAATTCTAAGTCTGCTGTAACATCTGAATTAAATTGTACAACATCAACCGTTGAAGCACCTGTGCCGTCATAACTTCTATCATTTGAACCAGAATTAATTGTACTAGCGTCATCAACTCTTGGTCTAAAATCTAATACATCTCTTAATTCAAATTTATCACCTGTTGTATCAGATGTATAACTTGGTATATTTTCATAATCAACAACACCTGAATATGAATCAACATCAAAGTAATCACCTGAACCGTGAGCAAAGAAGTCAAAATCTACAAGTAATCTACCTGTTGGTTTTAAAGCACCAGGTTTTAATCTAATTCTACCTATGTCGTAGAAGTTATCTCTTTGACCTGTATCTAATTCAAATCTACTTGTAATATCTGTATCACTTGAAGAAGCAGCTGAACCAAAACCAGATGACATATAAACATTGTTTAAAGCAAAAACATCAGCCTTACCTAAACCAATAACACCACTTTCAATAGTAGCTTGTGATGAAATGGCAACAGTCTGATCTGAGTTTAAAGTTTTTGTTTTTGAACCAGCAACCGTTCTTTGTACCGTTGCTAAAATTTTTATTTTGTGACCTTGAAAGTTAGCACCAAAATCAAGGTTTAAAGTTTTACCTGTTGGCGAACCTGTTAAATTAAATATGGCGTCACCCTCGTGGTTATTACCTGATAAGTTTAATACATCACCAACTGAGCCTGTTCCACCAGAGCCAGTTGTCATTATAGTTGCTGTAAAATCATCACTTGCTAAAGAGGCAAATGTTTCGTTTGTACCAGCAGTTATTGTAACATCACCGTTTGATGATAATGTACCTGTAAAGTTTCTTCTAATATTAAAGTTAGTATCAGTAGCTCCACTATTAGCTGTAGTTTTTAATGTTTTTACCGTTGTATATGGTAATTTAAATATTGAAATGTTATTTTCTGGATTATTTAATTTAGCTCTTCTTCTAGTTAAAACGGCAGCTGTAGTTACATCTGAACTACCAACATCAGCTGTTAATTCTAATTCTGTTTGTGATACAACATATTTTACAATACCTGTTACCGTTGAGCCAGCGTCATTTGTAAATGATATTGAATCACCAATTTTTATATCTGTTGTAAAGTTTGTACCTTTACCAAAAACCGTAGCGTCTGAATTAGCTACCGTGATATTTCCTGTAAGTGTAGTGTTTGTACCGTGAGTTGATGTTAATGATGTATCAGCAGTATAGGCTGGTGAACCTGCCATACCAATTTGTTTAACAGCTGTAATATCTCTACCTCTTACAGCTTTAAAACCTAAAACATCTGATTGTAAAGTTAGTGAAGCATTTGAAGTTTGACCTGTTATAACTTCACCAGCACTAAAAGTACCTTCAACATTTGAAACAACAACCGTTGTGTGTTTTAAAGTTGGTGCTGAACTAAATGAAGTAACATTTATTGCTGTTGTACCATCTGAGGCAAATAATTGAAAAGTATTTGCTGTTGTGTTTCTGGCTGTGTAAATCGTAGAGTCACTTGTAGCTGATGAATCTATTTGAAAACTTCCACCAGTTAAAAATATTTGTTGACCATCTGTAATACCGTGACTATTTAAAGTAACAACAGCCGCTGAAAACTCGCCCTCCATATCTGTGCCTGAAGCTGAGATTGAAGTAACTGCCGTATTTTTAGTTGCCGTTACACTTTGTACAATACCTGTAGCACCTGAAGTAGCGCCAGATACAACTTCACCTGTTGTGTATGAAGCTGTGCCTAAAGCATTTAAGTGTGTAAACATTTCTACATCAAATAAGAAATGTTTGTAAATTGAACTTGTAGCGTTTATGTCATTTGTTTCTGTTGTAGATACGGTTTCAAAACCACGAGACTTAGCACGACCAATTTGTGGTACGGTTGTACCCACCGTAGATACCTCTGTACCTCTAGCACTTGTGGCCGTATCGTATAAGTTTATAGTTTTAAATGCCTCTACATCACCAGAAACAAATCCTACATCTGGTGAACCAAAAACATTTGTAACATTAAAAAAGTTTTTAACATTAAATCTTGTTTTATTATTATTTGCTGTTTCAAAATCTCTAGCTTTATCAACATCAACAAAAGTTGTTCCTATTCTTTCAGCTTCATAACCTTTTACATATGCTTTAAAAGGCGAAACACCTAAAGATAATTTGGTAGCGTCACCACCATTAGCAGCTGTATTAATACCTCTGTTATTACCTGAGGCTAAATGTTCTCTTACATCAAAATCTGGATTTCTTAAAACATAATCACCTGATTCGTCAAATGTTCTACGAGCAAGTGTGTCTTCTAATACGGCATATTCGGTATTTCTAACAATTGTTTTGATGTTACCATTTACAACTCTAGCAATTTCAAAAAAGTTTTCATCTTCAGTTGATGATAAAGTTTTTTTAGCAAGTGTTAATAAAATTTTAAATCTGTGAGCGCCTGGAGCATTTATGTTTGATGAACCAGCAGCGTTATCGTTTAGAGATGAGTCATCACTTGGTGTTACAAAAGATTCTGTAACCGTAAAACCAATTCTGTATGATGGTGTGTTTGTGTATTTGTCTAAAACTAATGTTGAAGAATCAACTTGTATAAAAAAACCATTTATATAATATATACCTGCTTGAACACCAGCCGCTGAACCAGTAGCTGTTGTATCTACAACTGCTGTTGGAGAACCTGAAGCAGTTGATGTTATTGTTTCACCGTCTGTAAAAGATGTTGTGGTATTATTAGAACCAGTTTTATTATACTTAATAAATAAAGTATCAGGATCAGTACCGTCTGTAGCCTCTACACCAATTACTTCAGCAATAACACCACTAGTACCACCTGTTATAGTTGTGCCGTTATAAGTTGATAAACTAGCAGCTGATTTAGAAGTTAATTTTACAGCAAAATAATCGGTGTCAATAGATACTTGACCAGGAATAACCATAGCACCTTGTTTAAAAAGGTGATCGCCAACTCTTTCAATTTGGTTTTGTAATATTGTTTGTGATTGTGTTAACTCTCTGGCCTGAACAGCAAATGCTGGTCTGAATAAGACTCTATGAAACTTCTTACTTTCGGTAAAGTCATCATAGTAAGGCGAGAGGTTAAAGTCTGTTGGACTTGGCATTTATTTCCCTCTAAAATTCAATAATCAGTTTAACGTTTTCAGTTTGATCTGAAGCTCTTGTTATTGGTGATCTGTTTTCAATATACATAACATCACCCTCATCAGCGTCAATCTCACCTGAATTATATCCACTTGTAAAAGCGATATTATCAACCGTTGTTGATGAAGTTGATGGTGTTGCTGAAGCACTTGAACTTTGACCAGTTATAGCATTTGCTCCTGAAAAGGCTGTTAAGTTACCATTACTATCAACACCCTCATCATTAAATCTTGTTTGTATGTAATATAAAATATTGTTTGAACTATCCCATTCAACAACTTTACCTACAGCACCTGTTGAAGCTTGATTTATTTCTTCATCTGCTGTAAATGTTCCTGATGGTGATGTTACTAATACTGCTTTTGTACCTCTTAAAGTAGTAGCACTAGCAGCTGATCCACCTGATTTTGGATCTCTTAGTAAAACAACTTTTCTAAAGTCGTTAGCTGTTGTAAAGTCACCTGTGTTTGAAGATTCTGAAGCTTCAAAGTTAGTATTCATCATTACAAAGAAACCGCCTAATTCTTCTACAGCATTAGCGCCGTGTCCACCTTTTGGTTCAATAATTACATCTAATTCTGAACCTGATAATGAACCACCACCTGCTGAATTAATATCAGCAACTCTAATATAAGCAAAAGTATAACCTGTTCCTGCTGTTGTGATTGTAACTGCTGTTACAGCACCGCCTGATATTGTTACCGTAGCAGCACCACTTGAACCATCACCTCTAATTGGCACACTTGTGTGTGAGCCATTTGTACCACCTGAGCCAGCAGTTTTAATTCTAACGTGACTTAAAGCACCATCAACAGCAGCCGCTGAAACGGTTGAGTTTGTTGCTACTGCCATAAAGTCAGTTGATAAAAAGTTTGTTTGTTGTGAAGCAGATAATGTGTACATATATTTCCATTTGTAACCGTCTCCAGTTGATAAAATAGATGTTGATGTACCTGTTGGTTTTACCGTTGAAGCTGTATCGCTATCATTTTCTATACATTTATAAACATTAAAATCATCTGTCATTACATAAAAGTTAGAATCAAATAAAGTAGTAGCACCACTATTTGCTGTTTGAACACTTGAAGTTGAACCAGTTACAAAATGACCATAATCGTGTCTGTAATAATCGTATGTTGTACCACTTGTCCAATTTCTTCTAGGAATTACGATAGAAGCGTCTGAACTTGTAACTTTTTTAGCAGCTAATAAATCGTTAAAAGTATTAAACTCCTCGTAAACTGAATCGATTGGTGTAGGTGGAGCAGTATCAGAGCCTTGTGCCTCTGTACGGCTGTCGCCTCTTGTTTGTGTTGCGAATGCTTGTGGTCTTCCTATACCCAAATAATATACATTTGGTGAAGATTCTGAAAAAGATTCCACAAATTGCTCTTGGTTGTGGATTCTAAATTTGTTTGTTATTATTGCTGCCATAAATTCCTCTTTAATCTATTTATATTTATACCTGTTAACTATAGCTTATTGTAATTTCCGTTGGAAAAGCCAAATATGTCTTTAGTGTCGGTGTGTTTATCTCTCCGAATTGTACAATAGTGCCATCAACACTATCTAAATTTGTACCTATTACTCTATGTTGATTCCAGTCTGCCAGAGTTAATGGTTGTATATATGATGTTGTTGTGCTATCAGCTCCAACTGCTGAAGTTTGTGGAAAATCACTTCCACTATACAAATACCAATATTTGTTAATACTTCTCATACGAGGTCCTGCTACTACAACACCAAATCTAGTGGTGTTTTCTCTAATAGTATGTTTTTGAGTAGTATCAAATTTTAAAGTGATAGCCTGTTTTAATGTAACGTCCCTTGTATTTGTAGTAAAATGTTCAGTTGTACTATCATTGAAGTCTGGATCAACACCAGCCTGTGGACTACCTCTTAATGATGTACCATCTGATTCTGTTCCTAATCTTCTACCAAATATAGTAGAGAATAGTGTATTAATTATTAACGCCACGCCATCATAATCAATGCTAGAATTAATACCTGTAAAGCTTCTAATTTGATTATCTACTCTTGTAGCAATGTTTACTTGTCCTGTAAAATAAAAACCAGCACCGTGCATTGTCTTTTTGAAACTATCTCGCCAGTCAGTTATTGATCTACCAACTTTTATTACATATGAATAATCCTGATAGTATAAACTATCTTGTATTTTCATAGTTGTTTCTGATAAAAAACCATCTTCATTTAAAAATGTTCCTGAAGTTGTTGCCACAGCTGATACCGTGGTTGTAGCAGTTGCTAAACTACCTGCTCTAATTGTAGCAGTTGCCTCTGAACCCGAACCTGTAATTGTAACACCCTCACCAAAATTACCTGTAAGATCACTTAAAGTCATTAAACCTCTACTACTATCTAAAGAAACAAAAGTACCTGAAACTGAAGTTGAACCATCATCACTAATACCTGAAACGGTATCTGTCGTAACAAAAGTGCCAGAAACACCTGTTACAATAAATTTACCATTCATTGATAAAGTTGGTGGCGATGGTGATTGTTGGTGTTCAGCACCTGATTCAATAATTTTTAAAGATTGAACTCTGCCTATTTCAGGACCAAAAAGTTTTACGGTAGCACTTTCACCACCACTATCAGTTGATACGGTAGCTGTTGGTAATGAACCAAAATTATTTCCACCATTTATAATTCTAATATCTGTAATATCACCTGTACCTGTTCCAGATTCTTGTACAATTTTATTACCTGTAAAAGGGTCACCTCTTTGAGTTTCATCTTCTAAAACTAAATGATCTTCACCCTCCGTCATATCAGTTGTGCCTTCTTCAGCAACTATACCACCATTTACTAGTGAAACTTTTGCCTGAGCAGAACCGCCGCCTGTATCTGTATTAGTAAATACAATATCATCACCAATCTCATAACCTGATCCAGCACTATCTACAAAAACTTGTGTTAAACTACCACGACCAATATCATCAATGTTGATTGAAGCACCTGAACCACCGCCTGTTACACCTAATGCCTCGCCGGTTGTATATAAAGAACCATCATTTGTAATTGATATTACATTTGGTATTCCTGTGACGGTAGCCTTAATAAAAACATCCGATTCATCTGTTTCTGTACCTCTAACAACTTCATCTGTTTGAAAAGTACCTGTGATAGTATCCTCATTTAAAATAAATTCTGTAACTAAGTTTTCACCTACTTGAAACTTAAATACGTTTTCAATAATGGCAGTCGCCTCAGAGGTTTCACCTGTAATTGTTCTACCAATTAAATCTGCTGTGTCACCAGTTAAAGATTGAGCAGTTGATTGTATAGCCCTCATTATTTTTTTAGTATCAAACTGACCATCAGAAGCTCTTAACATTTGTTCTCTAGGATAAATTGTTTCTGATTGTTCGTTAAATAATAGTCTAAAAAATAACTCGTGGCCTCTACTTGTACCTTTAGCTCTGTAAAGTGATTTTACATTTTTAATTAAATTTCTTTTATTTAAACCTGTTGATAAAGTTTCTGGTAAAGTATTTAAAAACTCATTTCTAAATTTTGTTAAGAAGTTTGATATTGCTTTATCTGGATCACGAAAGTTTAATAACTCTTGTATGTTTGTAACAGGATTAGGTTTATAATTATTAATAACTGCTTGAGCACCTGAAGTGCCACCAGTTATAATTTCATTCATAGAAAATTTATCTTGTGCTGATATGAATAATCTATTACTATCTAAATCTTCAGCTAAAACCGTTGATGTGGCACCTGAAGTAGCACCTGTTATTATTTCACCTCTAGTAAATTTACCAAAAGATGAATCTTCTAAAATAATTTTATCACCAGCGTCTAGTTGTGTTCTATCAGTATCTAAACGAGAAGCGTCTAATACTAGATTATTTTCCTGTGCTGTTTCTGTTTCTAATCTAATACCATCTGTTGATTCAATACTTGTGACGGCCAACTCTGCCGATTCCATAAATGTATAATAAGTTTTTACAAACTCTAAAAATTTTGGATGGTCGTTTAAAACAAACTCGGGAGCTTGTTGATCTATGAGTAAGGATAATTTATCTTTAAATGAGGCCATTAGTAACTACTTGTTGTTGTATATCCTACACCAGCGTCAGCAGAACCTCCAACAAACGAGTCAGCAGTTACGGTAATTGATGAATTAGCAGTATCAATTTCTAATATTTGATTTCTTACAGGCACTACATCATTTGAATTTGGTTTTACCGTTAACTCAACAACCGTAGAGGCAGAACCTCTGATATTGGATATAGAAGCTATATTTAATGAGTTAAGAGTAATTTGTCCAGTTGAATAATTTATTGTGCCTTGTGTATTGTTAGCGTATGTTCTAACACCAGAAACTATATAATATCTTCTAACATTTCCGTTACCATCATCATCTAAAAACATTTCGTTTGTTGTATCACCATCTACTTTAAATCCTGATGATTCTAAAATACCACCAGCCGCCTTATTATGTTCAGCGTGAGGATTATATAAAGCATTTCTAAAGTAAATATTATATAGAGTTGAACTACTTAATGTTGGTGTAAACTCTTTTCTAATTTTTAAAGTTGTTATGTTTGATAATATAGATGTATCAGTATCATCAATTGCTTTTGATACTTTTGAATATCTAAAGATACTATCAAATTTTTGTAAATTAGTTGAATTAAAATTTGTTAATGTTGTTAAAACATTTGACTTAATTGTATCTGCTGTTTTAATTGTAGAATTTGTATCAAACTTGACAACTGAAGTTAATAATATTTTTGTAGTTTCTGGATCAACAATCTCTGGCGTAACTGAAGCAACATTGAATTTTTTTAGTTGTGTTACTAAATCAACTTTTGTAGCATTTGTTAAAGTAGAACCAGAGGCAGCCTTGATTGAAATTTTTACCGTACCATAAACAGGAGTTTCTTCATCTTCTCCACCCCAAGCTGAAACGGCCTGAGCATTAGGATATAACTCTAAAATTTTTGTTTCATAATCACTAGTTGTTACCGCTCTGTCTTGTGCTGAGTATTGAAGTGGTGCGTTAAATCTAATTGATTCTTTTGTTTGTGGTTCAGAACCACCTTGAGCATTTGAAACGGTTGAGATAGATACATCTGATAATCCATCTATTGTGCCTGATAAAGTAAATGCTGAAGCACCGTTAGCTTCTGTTTTATTAGTTACAACATATTCTAAATTAACTATGTTGCCGTCTGTTAAAGATTTACCTACAATACCATCACCAAAGTAAACTTCAAATTTACCTTCATCACTTTCTTGTATAAAGTAAACTTTACTTTCATCATTTAAACTTGTAAAACTTGTTGCTTTTGAATAAGTGTTTGTTGTTGAGTCACTAGCAGAATTTTGAATTGAAACTTTTAAAGTTGTAGTATCAGCATTTATTGTTGGTATAATAAATCTTTGGTCAACATCTGAACTATCAACCGTATATTTAAAAGTAACTAAAGTACCTTCAAAAATTTCTAAACTTTCAAATTTGTAAACACCATTAGTAGGTGAAATTGTTGTTTCAGCATTTGTAACAAATTGATATGAAGTACCATCAACTGTTGTTGTAAAAACTGTGCCCTTAGCTGCCGTCACAGTAGCAGGAGAACCTGTTACATTATTCATAGTTATATCAATTAAAGCTGACGGTGCTTTTGATGATGTAGGAGTATAACCTAACATCTTTGCTAATGATACAATATTTTTTCTTATATCTGCTGAGTCTAAATACATTTCATTTGCTAACATATTAGCATTGAAACCTAGATAGTGTGTATTGTATGCCAGTAAATCTAATAATACGGCAAAACCTGATCCTTCAAAATCATAATCTTGGAACTCTGATTGATTTTGTAAAAATGTTTTTAAATTTAATTTTATTGCGTCAAAATCTAATTCTGATACTTCTAATTTATTACTGGCCATATTATCTTAATCTTTCT
>VTLG01009767.1_pt1 | contig 19649 bp, 25 predicted proteins | sample 4694571 | NCBI WGS metagenome assembly VTLG01 (sample SAMN12604809, study PRJNA352737) | marine metagenome | biome: ENVO:00000447; feature: ENVO:00000209|ENVO:00000569|ENVO:01000036; material: ENVO:00002151; isolation source: viral sequences binned using virsorter ...
TTGTTCTACCTGATAAGCGTCTCTTAGTGTCGGTATGTTTTGATTTCTAGGTATTTTCTTATATGATCTTAGATACCCTTGTTTAACTGAGTCCTTAGCACATTCAAGTATCATAACGTATTTTGTAGGGTTTATTTGATGTCTTACTTTTGTTACAACATAACGACCTGAGAACTGCGGATCTTCTTCACCTTGAGGATTCTTTTCATCTACTGCTCTCATCTTAAATTCTATTACATCACCTGCTTCTATGTATGATTGACCCTTTATAACAAGTTTAAGTGCTGTGCCTTGTAATACCTGTTGTTGTTGTGCGACTGCCTGACCTAACTTACGACCATCTTCTAATACGTTAAGACCATATGCGCCTGTTTCTTCGTTATGTGCAAATTGTGTCGTGCCTTGTAGTGATACTCTTGACTCGGGATAATCTGATATCTTTCGATCATCCTCATCAACAAATGATTCGCTTACTGCATATTTCTGACTATCAAAACGACTTGTTTGGTCGTCTGTATGTCTTGTTATACCAAACTGCGTATGATAATTATAATCGTTTTCTGTAAATGATTTATCATAGAAATTATATGATATGACCCTATGACCATACGTACCAAGTGCTGTATTTGCAGCCGTATCGTGTACGTTGTTTATAAACTCATAACTTTCTACAATTTTATAATCATGTTCTATCTTGTTAGGTACATCGGGATCGTCTTTTACATTGATAGGTGAATAGTAAAACACTTGTTTTGTAGGTCTTTTATTTCTACCTTGCGATACACACATGTTTTCCCATGATCTAAAGTGATAACCTTTTGTTGTTTCATAGAAGTAATACCCTACACCGTTAGACTTTTCAGGTAATGCTTTCTTTGCTATCATGTTGATGGCATCAAAGGGTCGCATATTTGCGATTGTAAACTTGTCACTATTACCACAAGGTTCAAATGTCAGCGTCTTTTTACTGTCAAGATAGTTTTCATCTAAAAACATTGCGTAAACAGCTCTATCAAGTCTGCCATCATACGCTTGACTTACCTTTGTTCTTATGTTTCTCATAAACTCTCTTGAACCAAAGTGTAAAACATATCGTAAAGTACCAGGTGCTGTCTGTACTCTATTTGTAATTTTGTATATGTGAAAAGGATGACCAGAAGTTTCACTTGCATTTACGATATCTCTATCATTTGTCGTACCTGGTGTTCTAATTACAAATGATAGACGCTCCATACCTTGTATTTGTAGTTTTGCTATCAAGTTTTGTGCGTCTGTTATCACAACAGAACCTGTCATTGCGTTCTTATAGATTGATTCGTAGATGTTTAACTCGTCTGTAAGATTTTTTATGTCTATAACTTCACCTGTGTGCGTATGTAGAAATATATGCTTACAATCATAATCACCTGCAAATTCTATATGATCTGGTGCCTTACTATTTGTTGCCATTTTATTACTGTTTTATAAGATTATCAAATTCTTCTATAAAATCATTAAGATATCTTCTATCTAATAACTTAATTGACCTATATTTGTCTTGTTGTCTGTTTTCGTATTCTCTATTAGTTATAGTAGTTGCATTGTCTGTATCTGAGTTAACCTCTACTAGATAAGAGTAATCATTAGGACCTTGACCACTTGTGCGACCACTATCTTGTGTAACTTCGTAATGATGAACACCGTCCTCATTACCTGCGCCATACTTATCTGTAAGAAATTCATCAAACTGTGGTTGTGTCATTGGCCATTGATAAAATCTATCTGTTACATTATTTGTCATAAGAACAACCCAATGTAATTCTGCATCACCATAAAACTTAAACGCAATGTCTTCAGGTCTTTCACCATTTTTTACATCATAAGAATCAAACAATAGTCTACCTTGTCTAACTGCTGTTCTTGCTTTGACACGTCTTAAAATATCTGGTAATAGTTTATAATTACCACTATTTGTCATGTCGTAAATCATACTAGGAAATCTTGAAAAATATGACATAATTAAAATCCTTGATTAATTTTATCTTTTGTAAGCATTTCTGTTTCTTTGAATTGTAGTGACATTGTTATCTGCGTAGGTGCACCATCTTCAAATGATTTAACACCTTCTGGTGTATAGTTTATAGCACAATTTTGTAACACACAGGTCGCAATCTTATTGTAATAAGGATTAATCATTGAGTTACTTGATTGAGCATTACCCATAGGTTGATACATGTAATGAATATCAAACTGCGAAGGTAGACCTAAAAATCTACTTTGACCACCTCTTAACTCAGGTGCCATGTGAAATCTAAACACTTGTATAATTTTTTGTACTTCTTCAGTTTCTTTTTCATTCTTTGGCGCAAATTTAAAGTTATATGTAAATGTTCTTAGCGCCATTGCATCAAACAATACTTCCATGTAAGGGTTATCTGCAACACCAAATGCTTTATTTGCTAATTGTGTTGTTCCTTCTGCGCCTAATGCTATTTCTGCAACTTCACTTATTGCTCTTACTGCAGCTGAACTTAATACACCCTCAGCAGCACCAAGAAACTCTTTAGCAATCTTCTCAGCGTCTCCTACACTAGCAATTTGACTACCTCTTGCAGCCAAGAACCCTGCAAGTCCTGTTCTCATATCATTATAACCTGCTGTTGTAGTGTCTTCTACATTAGGTGGTAAGTAGATAGCAATTGACTCTTGTATTCTTCTTGTGTCATTAAATAAACTACTTACGCCTTTTTTCTCTTTGTCTATTTGACCACCTTCAAGAATTGTGCTTGAGTCAACATGTGTACCACTTCTTAACTCTCTACCTTTTAAATAATTTGCCTCACCTGCACCAGAACCTTTAGCCGTAAGAACCCTAGTCTCTCCTGTAACAGGATGAGTTTGTACAATCTCTTTATAATCACCTATGTCTAGTGATTCACTACCTGGTGATCTATATGAATATTTTGTTTTGTTTTGTACATTAACATAAAACAGCATATAATGACCGTTTTGAAAGTTATTTTGTACATCTAAAGGATATGAAAAAGTAGCAACTGATAATGGGTCATCATCTAATAAACCTGTAGGACTAGGTGATATACCTATGTCTTGTACTCTTGAAGCAGGTGGTTTAGTAAAACCTGTATTACCAGGTCCACCAAAGATGTTTGTTTTTAATTTGTTTAAAGCTGCGAATACACTCATTGTTTTCCTTGATAAATATTGTTATAACTATTTATATGAATATGCAAGAAAGATCACAAAAATACAAGGGTAAGTTTACACCTCAAAACTCTAGCAAATACATAGGTGACAGTAGTAACATCATCTATCGGTCAATGTGGGAAAGAAGGTGTATGAAATACTTTGATACAAACCCTAGCGTATTAGGTTGGGCAAGTGAAGAAATATCTATACCTTACTATGATACTGCGACTAAGAGGGTGCGTAGATATTTTCCTGACTTCTTAATTAAAGTAAAAGATAAGAACGGTAAAGTAAAAACACACTTGATTGAAGTTAAACCTACAAAAGACCTACGACCACCTGTTGGCGGTAAAGGTAAAAAAAGATCAACAGTATTATATGAAGCAAAAACCTATCAAATGAATCGTGATAAGTTTGCGTCTGCTCGTAAATGGTGTGATGAGAGAAATATTACTTTCGATATATGGACTGAAAAACATCTAAGACAGAAAGGATAGCTGTCATTACAAGAACATATGCAACATACCCCACAAATAATAAAATCATTGTAGCATAAACAATCATACTAAACAAAAAATAGTATATACTACTGAACATTGTCGGTAAGTATTTTAGCAGTTTTGTCTGTGTGATCTGAGTTAGCAGTACCTGCTTGAAACGTATTACTGTTTTGAGTTACACTATCACCACCTTTATTAACTACCATCATACTTTTTTGATTTTCTAAATCCATTTTAAATTTAAGATTTGCTAATTCTAATTGATGTTCTAAGATAGTTATAATCTTTGATTGCATTGTATTATGTGTGGTATTAAAAACTCTATTATCAGTAGTGTAGGCTGCGTCTTGTGTTACAGCAGATTTTGCTGCTGCCATTGTAGTTGATGCTTCTTCTATTTCTTTATCAGCAACACTATCTTTTGTAATAGTTGGTTCTGCTGACTCACCTTGTGATAATACTTCATTGTAAACTCTTGAAAATGCTTCAGTAGGACTTTCACCACCAGGTGCAGCTGCTGCTATCATTGCAACAGAACCCTTTGCAATTGCTTTTAGTGTATTTGCTACTTTAGCACCTAAGTCACCTATTCTACCTACAATATTTCCTATATCAATTCTAAGAACATCAGCAAAAAAGTTCTTGACTTTGGTCACAAAGCCTGTTATAATATTGACAAACATTTCTTTGAAGTCAATAGAATCTAATTTTTCTTTTACAGACGGAAAACCAAATAGGTCTGCAATATAACCTACTGCTTTCTTAACCAAAGTAAATGGCAATGTCGTTAGTGTAGCAACAAAGTCTAGTATTGATTTACCTAGTGCTGTCATCATACTATCACCTTCATCAAGATTCATTTTAAATGTATCAAATGCTGATTTTAAACTAAACAATACAGCACCGATTGCAGCTGCTATACCTGCAACTAAAAGAAGAGGTGCACCTGCTGCTACTGTAGCCGCTACATTTAATCTTAAAGCAATTAAACCTTTACGAATACTTGAAAATCCTTTACCTAGAAGATTAAATATTCCTTTAAAACCACCTTCTATAATTTCAAATGCCTTACCTGCACCTTTAACTGCTAATTTACCTGCCTTATTTAATTTATCAAATACAAAAAATAAACTATCTTTACCTGCTAAAAATGCTTTACTACCTAATGATATGGCTGCTGAAGCTACGTTTGCTGTTGCTTTAGCTGCAGCTAATACTAATGGCCCAAACTTAATTGCTAATAAACCTGCAAATAATCCAAATAGTGTTTTCTTAGTAGCGTCATCATCTTCTTCACCAAAAAAGAAATCACCTACCTTTTGAAATGCCTCTACGATTTTTGTAACGACAGGCACTAAACTGTCTGATACTTTTACAAATAATGCTAATGCACCTACTAGCAATGCAGCCTTTAACTTCTCACCTATTGTGATATTACCAAAACCTTCTTTTAAAGAATCAAACTGTTCTCTTAAACTATCTAATATACTTCCACCATCTTCAGCTCTCTTATCATCTGTGTCTGTTAATGACTGTTTAACATCTTCTTCCCTATCTCTCTCTTTGTCTAATTGAAACGAAGCTGATGCAAACTCAACTAGTTTAACTACTTTTTTGTCTAAACTAGCAAAGAAATTTGTCATCTGCATAGCAGGACCAGGATTGATTCCTGTTGATATTTGTGGTGCTGCTGTTGCTCCAAACGCTGATGATGCCATTATTTTTTGCCTTTTGGTAATGTTGTTCCTGGTTTACCTACATACAACCCAAAGAAAGCTGCACCAGCACCAACGATAGTTGATATAAACATTGCTTGTGAGTTACTAGGCTCAGGTATTGTCATAAACCAAGTGATTGATTTATAGAAAGCATAAATGTATGCTAACATAATTAGTCTAGGTATTAATCTAAACTTATCTAATAGACCTGCTGTTGTATTGTACCAAGTCTTTTCTTCGTCACCAGATTGAGGTACTAAATCATCTTTATTTAATTCGTACTCTTTACTAGTTTCTGTTACTTTTACTTTTTCCATATTATTTTCCTAACCCTTGTTGTCTTCTTTTTTCCTTTTCGTTTTCTTCCTTAATATATGTAATTAACATATCTACATATATTTCCCTTTCCCAAGGTAGCATATCCTCTAAATCAGATAGAGAATAATTATGATGTTGCATTAGTTGAAAATTAGTAGTATAATAATTTTCTAAACTATCATGTGAAAGGGCTATGCGAAAAAATCGTTGAGTCCTGACAACACTATTTTACTCTCTTTTTTAGTCTTCGGGTTCTTTATTGTAATCTCATGTTTCAATTTAGGCATTGTATCAAAAAACTTTTGTACATCCTTAAATTGTTTAGTATTTAATTGTTCAATAAAGTCCGTCAACTCTTTACTTGTTTGGTCTTTAGAGTTATAAACTTTTTTACCTTCTTCTTCATAAATTTGTAGAATACAGGTACTTATCACCTCTAACATATTGCTGGCATTTATATCTCTAATACCACTATCTTTAAATGAGTCAATACTAGGATACTGCATAATTATACCCATACCATTGCCTAAGTCAATCTTGTTAGTATGATCTTCGCCAACTTGAACTTTGACCTCATTTAGGTCTACTTCTACATCAGCATAAGTCTTTTTATCATCTGGACATAATAGTTTCAATTTAGAAACTTCACCCACAGACTTTGATCTTACCTGTAAGAATATGTACTCAACATCAAACATAGGCATATTGTCTATATTTACTTTATTAAAAGTACATTCACTTACAATATCTTTAACAGCCTGAGTAATATCTTTTTCTGATTTACTCTCTAAGGCCATCATAAGTATCTTTTCTTCTTTTACCAAGAACGGTCGATACTTAATCTTTTCATCCGTTGATGGTATTTCCAACTCATATGTTGGAGTTGTCAGTTTAGGTAGTGCCATAATTTATTCTCCTTTATTATATAAAATTATGTAAATGGTGGGAAAACCTTTCCGTTAAATATTCTCCCTATCGGATTCCATACTGTCCGCCCTTGTTGAAATATGTTTTTACCTGCTCGTTTTAGATCAGGTGGTAACATACCAAAGATACCAGGGTCTCTTGCTTTTACATTAGCAGGCCTTTGCATTGCTTCGCCAAATTCTAATCCTCTTGTACTCTCTATGCCCATGTTGAACCATTGTTTATATGCAAATTCAACTGTTGTTTTTACAATACTATTAGAAGCACCATAACTATAATCTATTGATCCTATCTTTTCAGGATATACTTCAATTGCTTCTAAAGCGTAAGTAGGCATATCTCTATTAACTTCGCTGTCTGACCCTAACTGGTATATATGCATTTTACCAGTATAGTTGTCATAATAATTTGCTTTATGAGATACAGTATTTACAGCACTCTTTTGCCATAATTCAAAAAACTGTCTTTCTCTTAAATACTTGTCACTATAAAATGTTGCAACAATATTGCCATCAAAACCATGACCTGTAACTTGATTTCTTGTAGGTTCTGAACCGTATTGTACTGCCTGTGTCTGTAAATCATGACCTGGCATTACAACTGAATCACACATGATATTTATTTGTCTACCAAGCGTTTGTGTTAAGTCATTTACTACTCTTTGATAAGCAGGTACTTTGACTTGACCACCACCAGAGTAAACCTCTGAGCTACTAGCAACACCGTCTCTATTTACAACTCTATTTACTTCTTTTTGTATGCCTTCTATATTACTAGGTGGGAATATTCTTATAGCAAATCTTGATTGTCTTGCAAGACCTTCACCTTGATTTATCGCTGCTCTAAATCTACCGATAGTATTATCAGTATTTGCTTTCATTTTAAATCTAGGATCTCTATCTGTTCTATGATAGGCACTAGATTTAAAATCACCTCTTGATATACCACCTCGTATATCAAATGGTCCTATTCTTTTGCCTGCTCTAAATATTGCCATTAGTATGGACTCCCTTTTTTAAATCTTGCAACAGGTAAAAATATCGCAATCGCCATTTCATCTGCTGTTATGTTTAAAAATGATGATCTCACCTGACTAAACAAATAATGTTTTGCTGTTTTTCTCATATACAAATTGTTTCGCCAGTTTACTCTATATCTTGTTGTCTTATCAAATCTTTTATTTGTTGTAGTATTTGCTAAACTTCTTAGAAATGCTACTCTGGCACCTGGTTTTAAATAATGAAAGTTTAATCCTATAAAACCACCTTTTGCTGGTTCTAAAGGTAAGATCAAAGGAAAAATATCATAGTAAGGTAGTTTATCTTTATGTTTAGGGTCATAACCAAACAAATTCATAACACCATATTTTGGTCTTAATGTTGCTTTTCCTTGACTAATTAAAGTTTTAGCACTAGGCGTTGTCATAGATTGTACTTTTTTTTTGTACCAGTCATATGACTTACGACCTGTTGTAGTGTCTAATATCTTATCAAATACCGTTGCCATACTACTATTTATATTACTTTATCGAATATATCTTAACCTTATTTGATTTACCCTTAACAGTCACACTACCTAAATTATACATTCTACTATGTAATTCTTCTACTTTTTTATATGTGTCTTCCCCTACAACAATTGTTGTATCAAACTCTTTACTTTGACCCTCTAATCTACTTGCTAGATTTACTGCGTCACCTAACACAGAATAATCAAATCTTTGCTCACTACCCATATTACCAACCACTGCTTTACCACTATTGATACCGATACCTATATTGAAACCTAAATTTAACTTCTTCATCTTTTCTCTCATATCTTTAGCAACCAGTATTGCTTTCTTCTCGTGATTAGGACAATCTAATGGTGCATTCCAAAATGCCATAATACAATCGCCCATGTATTTGTCTATTGTGCCACCTGACTTCAATATAATATCTGTCATAGGTGTAAGAAATGAATTAATAAGTTTTGTTAAACCTTGTGGGTCTGATTTATACTTTTCTGAAATAGGCGTAAAGCCTCTTATGTCACAAAATAGAAAAGTCAACTCTCTTGTTTCACCACCTAGTTTTAATAAACTAGGATTGTCTTGTAACTTCTTAACCATAGCAGGTGCAAGATAATGCTCAAACTGTTTCTTTATCTGTAACTTTAATTTATTTTCTCTTACAAAATTATTGTATATTAGATGTGAGAAAACTATGAAACCCATTATAACAGGATAAGACCAGTTTGTCAAGTACAAATATTTACTAAACAAATAAAAGCTTGACAAGATGATAAAAGCATTGTATATTATAAAAGGCACAAGCGATAGTAGTATGCCTAATCTAGGTATCAATAATAAGAATATCATCATGCCTACAATCATTACTGCAAATTCTGTATATAACGCCCAATTAGGCCTTGTTATAAACTTACCTGATAGCAAAGTTTCTGTTGACATTGCCATAATCTCGTGTGTATTTTTAAGACCATTTGGTGTGAGAACAAAGGTAGAACCTTTAAATGTAGCACCTATGAATACAATCTTACCTTTTACAGATGACCAATCTAAGTCTGCGTGATTTATTCTAGGTATTTGATGTCTAAAATCAATCCATACATTATCTATTTTAGGTAGTGGGAATTTTATAATATTCATTATAACACTTGGTACAGATTTGTCAAGCGGTAATTTTCTAATAGTACCATCAATATCAATAGGCACTTCTACATTACCTACACCTAATACTTTTCTTTTTATGCTAATGAGATTTTTTGCGTCTTTAGTTTCTGTTAAGATAACAGGATACTTTGATATCATTTTTAAAAACATTTCATCACCACCTAGTCTATCTTTATGTACAAAAACTACATTTAAAAAAACTAAAGCAGCACCATTCTGATATGCCTTAATGATAGCACGACCTAATTGATCTCTTTTCCAAGGCCATTGACCATATATACCTAATGAATCGTCTGATATATCTATCAATACAAGACTTTTAGATTGATAATTATTACCAAACTTCTGGTATAGATCAAATGTTTTTAATTGTAGGGTTTGTAGGGGCAAGGGATTATATACTTTTAATCCTAATAATATAATCACGCTCACAACCACAGCCCATGTGGATGTAAATTTGTTCATAGAACTATTTAGTCTGTTTGTATTATAGTGATTGTGGCACCGTTAGAGCCAGCGATTACTGATTGAGTTTCTTGTTCTTGTATAACCATCATATCAAATTTTTGTATAGCGTCATTACCACTATTTACACCACTACCACCTGTATGTATGTGAAAAGTATGACCGCCATGTGTTCTTGTATATTCATGCCAATTATTACTGCCTGTGCTTACATTAACATCTGCTGTATTGTTTAGTGTAGAATATCTACCTGTTCTAGTAACAGAATCAGATACGCCATCTGTTGTTGTGGTTATTGTTTGTGTTATCTCACCAGTTTCGTAATTAATTTTTTCACCACTTGATTTGACTTTAATATTAACTTCGCTGTTATCTACCCATGTAAAACCACAAGATTGATTAGCAGCATCCCAATAGTAACCAAAGTATGTACAATCTGCTTCAAATGTAATAGTTGCTAACCATTCTATTTCCCATTCTTCCGCTGTTAGTAAATCATCTTCAAAAGCATATTCTTCCTCTAATGATATTTCTTCATAAGTAGATTCCCAGTTATCGTAATAGTCTGAATAATACCATTCATCAAATTCTTTCCACCATATATCCCAATCGTCCCATGTCCAGTCTTTGATATACTTGTCTTTTAATGCTGGTATAGTCCAAGGTTTAGGTGCCTCTTTCATATCCATATCATACCAAGATAAGTGTACCTCTTCAAATAGTGCTTTACTTTCTGAATTCCATTTGTCGTATTTTGTATTTAAATCCCAATCTCCTTGTGCCCACTTATTGCTATTTTCAACGTACTCAGCGTCACACCAACTTGCTTCTTTACACCAGTCTTCTTCACCTGTAATTAAAAAAGGACCATCTTCATCTTCGTAGTAATTATAATTATCCCAATCAATATCTTCATAATCATCATCTTCAACTAAGGCAGTATTTTCTTCAACATCTTCAAATACATCATCGGTTACATCTAGGTCATCATAATTATATGCTTCTAAACCAAAACTCTCCATTGTCTTTGCAACCTTTTTATCATACTCTTCCCAATCAACCTCATCCCAGTTTATGTTGTCCCAATCAATTGTTTCCCAATTACAATCACCTTCACAACCTATTGCTTCGTAATATGCTTGATCCATTTCAGCATACATTTTTTTACTATCTTCATAATCCATTTTTACTTCACCTGAAGCATCCCATACAGATACTTTATTATCTTCATCAACCCAACCGTATTCTTCATCATAAGCATATTCATCCCATTGGTCATAATAAGATGTATCAATTTCTGTATTTACCGTATCGTCTGTAATTACATCTTCGGTTACTTTGTCAGGTGCTGTTTCTACTTTAACTTTTTCTTCTACTTTTATGTCTTCTACTATTTTTAAATCTTCGATAGGTGCTGTTTCAACAATTGTAAGTTCCTCTGTCATTATTTCTTGTTCTAAATTACCAGCAACCTCTTCGGTAACTTCTACCTCAAAATTTTGTTCTTGTACTTCTATTGTATCTATTTTTATTTCTTCTTGTTTGTCAAAATTATCTAATTTTTTTGTTGCATCTTTTCTGTCTTTTTGATTTTCAAAGTTTTCTTCTATAATTTCTTCGTTTGTATCTAAATCAAATAAGTCTTTTATTTGAGTTTGACTTAAAGGTGATGGTGGTGTTGGTGCTAAAGTATCTGAAAGAACAGTAACCGATGTATATGCAGCTGTAATTGTTGTTGCACCTGCTTCATTTGCAACTGTAACCTGACCTACTGTACCTGAACTATCAGGTAATAAAGTAATTGTCGTATGACCTGTTGCTGAAACTGTGCCTGAAAAGGCTGTACCTTGTACTGTAATTGTTGCTGATGCTGTGTTTATTTCTACATTACCACCTAGATTAGATATTTGTCCTGACTCGTATGTAAATGTACCAACATTGACAGTTGTTGACATGGCAACAATTATGGGTACTTTACTTGTATCAAAAGCAAACTCGTCAATAATTAATTCAGTATTAGGTCCCATTGTAAATTTAGTATCATCTACATATGCTAAAATCATTCCACCATCTTCACCTGTTTGAAGAAAATCATTTATGGTTATGATGTAACCTTTTTCAACCTTTTCTGTTTTACCATTTCTCTCGTTGAAAGTAGTACCCATTTGACCGATAACTTCACCTGCTTTGTTTTCAATTACAGCAAAGGCAGTTGTGGTTATCAGTATCAGGAATGATACTATGAGAAATATTTTTTTCATTTTATTGACAGTTTGTTAGGTTAACGGTTGTGTTTGAGGATTGTGTATTTCTATCAAAAGAATAAGAACAAGTACCAGAATTGTTTTGTACATAATTTAAAGTGTAGTCGTAAATACTTTCACCATATACAGATATTGTACCTGTATTTGAGCCATTCTCTTGCCAAGCATATATTGTAGAGTCACTAGTAGTTTGATATAAATGTAAACTATTGTTACCACCTGCTTGATATAAACCAAAAGTATTATTACTACCACTTACTCTTAAATATGCTTTTTCATTATCACCTAATTGTACCATTCTAACATAACCATTTGCGTTAGGGTGTACATCTAAAATATTGCTTTGACCAGAACCATATACTTCTACTAACATATAGTTGTTGTCGCCATGAGTTGCACCGTGAACTCTATTGCTACTTCCTATGATCCAAAAATCTATTGTGACTAAATCAGGATCACCTACCATACCATGATCTGGTGAATTATAATGACCGACTGCAGCGTTGGCTGTTGTATTCTTGCCAGTACCACCATTAACCATATTATACTCTACATCATTTGAATCGCCATAAACATAAACATATAAGTGATGATTGTCAGCATTACCATTATGATTTAGCCATACATCATTAGAGTCACCTCTTATATCTAAATCAACATTAAAATTTTGTACACCATTTGTTGATTGATTAGTATCGTTTATTGCTAAAATATTTGAGTTACCTGTGATATCAACATCTATCCACCAACCACTATCATCTATTTCATCAATGTCTGTATTTAAAACATTTGAGTCACCATTGACTTGATAATCTAAGGTACAATTTGTACATTTAAAAGTAGACCAAGCAGCAGTTGTATTTGAATCACCTATTTGTTTTATGATTACGGTAACATTATTACCATGAATATCAAAGTAGTCCTCACTACCAGAAGACATAGAAGTGCCTACTTTGTTATTTGCTCCGTCTTGTTTTATGAATATTGTCTCACCTGAACCACTGCCAGATGTATCATTACCTGATATGTAAATTGAATTACCTGCCCAAGCTGAACTAGTTAGTATGCACGTTAGAAGTATCAATAGTTTCATCATTATTTTCATCTTTGACCTCCTCTGTTTCTAAATCGTTCCACTCTTTATTATCGTTTTCTTGTACTAAATCTTTTTCTGTTTCTGTTAAAACTTCAATACTAGTTTCTTCGTTTTCTGTTGTTATATCAACATAATCTTTTATTTCAGGTACTTCTACTACGTCTGCACTAAATTTCCATAACTCTTTATCTGCACCTAAATGAATTAAATCTACTACACCTTTTTCTATTGCTTTTCTTACTGCAAAAGTAACTGGTTCGTTTTTAGCATAACCTGCTTCTATTTCTACTAACATTGTGTCAGCATCAAAATATTTAAATACGTCACCACCTGTTGATGTTGATACAATAGTTTTCTCTACCGTTGTTGATATTACAACTTCACCAGTTTGCACGTTTACTAATCTTAAAATTATAGTAACAATATCTTCTCTATATTGCTTGTTTGCTTGTATTCCTAAAACTCTAGCACCTGCACCACCAGATTTAATATCACTATCATAACCTACAACACCACCTGTGATATATGCACCTGCAAATAATAAAGCAGGTAAAGGTTCTGCATTTTCACCACTTGCCATTTGTCTAGTTGTTCTAATAAGTTTTCTTTCTTGAAGTAAACTTGCTAAACTTGATCTTTCTACAACTCTAAACCATTTACCATCACCTGCATCTTGTAATGCCTTAATTAATAATTGATAAGAGCCTTGTGTAACTGCTGAACTCATTGAAGCAAAGTTACCACCTGGTTTCTTTTGACCTGTCATATCTACAAAATCATAAACTGCAATTATGATAGGTTCACCATCTGGTGCTTTTACATTTGTTAAATCTTTATATGCAACTTTTTGAGTTTTTATATCAAAAGTTTTAGTTGTTGAACAACCCACTAACAATGTTGATAATAATATGATTGCTAAATATTTAAACATTATTGATTGTCCTGATATGGTAAAGTATAATTTGTTGTTGTGCCATCTGGCTCTTGTACTGTAACTGTTACACCTGCATTATCACCTGAAGTGACAGTTGACCAAGTTATGATTTCACCATTGACTGCTGTATATGTTCCTGAGTCTTGTTGTAGACCATCAGAACCAAATACGTTGTCTGTAATTTGTTTTGCTAGAGCAGTATAAAATCTTGCTTCTAAATTTGCTTTAAATTTAGCGACAGCAGTTGCATTTAATTCTTGTTGTAATGCTTTTGCGTCTGCTTTTTTCTGTGCTTCGATTGTGTCTTTTCTAGTTTTTTCTATGTTCTCAATAGTAAGATAATGTGTACTTTTACCACTACCTGAAAACGAAGGATTACCAAATTCAAACTTTAATTCAGATGCATTTACACTAGAATATATTGATAATACTGCTAAAATAGCTAATAATTTTTTCATAAATTTCTCTCTCGTTTATATTTATAATAACTACTTGCTAAATTTATCAGTCAACTTATTGATTAATTCAAAAGCAACTTTTACTTTTTCTTCCAGAACCTTGATTCTATAATGAGCTTGAGCAAGTGTGACAATCAGCAAAATAAATGCCACAAATATAGGCCATAATCTACTCAACATTAATACTGCGTCTGAAGCTTCCATTATTTTTTCTCAAAATTATAAGGGTTAATATTATCAGCAAATTTATTGATTTTGTAATTAAGATATAGACAAAATACTATTATACCAAATATGTAAAACATTATTCATATACTTTTTTTCTTTCATAGGCAGCATCATGTCTACCTAGAATTTCAAGTATCTCCCACTCTCCGTTTTCTTTTACTCTTACTTTTGCGTCAACTTTATCACAAGTCATATTAAAGACACCCTCTTTGTCTTTATTCTCTTTATATTTTCTTTCTGCTTCTCTTTTATTTTTTAAGCAGTCCATTAAGTTTTCACTTGCCACATGATCTACTAATTTTCTTTGACCATCCTCATCTATTTCAAATATACAAACTGCAAATACAACACCATTTTCTGGTTCAGATGAAGACTCTTTATGTTCTTCTTTCATGTAGGTAACATGTTTGTGTTTTTTTTCAATAGGACAAACTTGATGACCATCGTCACCACAACCTGTACAATCTGCTTGTGCTTTAAGACCTGCACCTAGTAATATAAAAAATAAAACTATAACTACTATTCTTTCTAATTCTTTTATCATTCTATTATCTTTAACAATCTAATACCGTATTTTGCTTGTTTGTCTTCTTGTAATAAACCTTTTACCATTTTACAAGCAAATATAACTCTTTCACCACCAACTTCTCTACTTGCTACTCTTTTAGATTTTAGACATTGTCCTATATTTTCTTTGTAAACCCACTCAATTAATTTACCATTAAGAGTAAGTGTTAAAGCAACCACGCCATCTTTTTCATATTTCTCACCACCTACATATAGTTTGGCTGCAAACACGCTTGAAGTAAACAATAATAAAAATAATATACTAATTAATTTTTTCATTGTGTTGTTTTCCCGTTTTGATATATAATACTTCTATTACTATCCTTTAATTTTTCAACATCATCACGCAAGATTTTTACATCCTCTTGTAATCTTTTAATGTTGACGCCGTTGTTCATCATATCTTCCATACTTTTTTGAATCGCCTCTACTTGGCCTGCGATATGCTCAATCAACATAAATTGCTCAGAGTCAGCAGGTAAGGATCCCATTTCACCTCTTGGCCATTTGATCCTAAATTCTGTATTTTTATCTAAGTCAGCACTTATTGTTTCTATTGCTTGATTTAAATCTTTTTCTGCTAGCGTGCTTCTAGTTTCAAGCATTGTTATACGCTCTAACACTCCGAAATAAGCCCACACACCAACTGCCACAGCTGCCACTATGGACATTAGGTTTCTCATAGGCATACTTATAGCAGTATTATCTGATACATCTATTCTGTCTTTTGACATATTCACCTCACTTTATACCAATATTTATAAGAAATTTATACGAAACGCTAAAAAAAAGGGCTCCGAAGAGCCCTCTTTTTAGTATTATATCTAAACTATTTTTTAGTGTATATTGAGTATAGTACCCAAACTGCAACTAAACCAACTAAACCTTGAGCAGAAAATCCTGCAATAATTGATTGTACATTATCTATTACACTAATGTTAGGCCAGAAAGGTACATTTTGTCCGCTAAATAAAACTTCTAAAACAATACCTAATGCAATAAGCGATACACCTACATCAGCTAAAGCACTTGACCAGTCCTTTATTTTATTAATAATTTCCATATAATCTCCTTTATATGATTTGATATCTCAAAACTTCTTTCATAATGTCGCATTTGTATTTATAATATAAGAGGGTAGGGTATTGCACCCTACCCCATAAGAAACAGGTGGAGAGATTACTCGTCTTCCTCTGCTAGTTTGCTAAAGTAGGATAATGTATCATCACTATCCTCATCAACATCTGCAGCTGTAGGAGTATTATCAACTGTTTCTGTTTTCACTGGTGCTACATTTGTTACAGGTGGGATCGCAACATCTTCAGCAGTTCCAGTGTTTCTTGAACCTGTCAAAACTTTATCTAACTTCGCTTTTAACTCATCATAAGATTTAAAGTTTTCAGGAGCAAGAAATGGTTTTAGGGCATATTGTTTTTCCCAAATTTGCTCGATAGCCTCATCATTATCTTTTATAGGAGTAGGACTATCAAATTCTGACTTGTCATAATTCCAGTAACCATCAACTTTTCTAATTTTTAATTTAAAGTTTGCACCTTCCCAGAAGTCAAATGGGTTAATAGGTTTCTCATCTTCAAATTCAGGTTTCATTGCTTCAGTAATCTTATCAAAGATTTTCTTACCAAACTTAAACAACTTAATCTGACCTTCGTTTTCAGGATGTTTAGCGTCACTAACAATTAAGATATTTGCAATGTAAGATAATTTTCTTTTTCTTTTTCTTGCAATCTCTTTATCTGCTTCAACACCTGAATTCCAAAGTAAACTATTTGATTCACTTACTGGATCTTTTTTGTTAAGAGTAGTTAAACTATTCTCAATAAACCAACCACCAGGTCCTTGAAAGGCATGAGACCATAGTCTTGCCCAAGGTAAATCTTCACCTTTTACAGCAGGTAAAAATCTAAAGACAGCATAACCATTACCTGATTTATCTAATTCAGGTTTCCAGAATCTGTCATCTGCGTATGATTGTTTTTGTTTTTGTGGTTCAGCAACTTTGTTTAGTTCGCTGACTAGAGTATCTAGGTTTGACTTTGACCTTTTTAAGGCCGCTATACTTGTATTCATATGTATTTTCCTTGTATGTTAATTGTATATTGTTGTATCTGTATATTTCGTATAGTATTATTTATAAGACTATTCTTTAACAAACCAAGACTTAATTGTATTAAAGTTTCTTTTTAATTGAGCATTACCTTTTGCCCAATTTTTCTTTTGAAATTCTTTTGTCTCTTGAATCTCATTAGAAATATGATTTGTAATCTTATTAATTATATTATTCTCATTAGCGTTTCCCACAGAAGCGGTAAAGCATAACACTAAAAAAGCTATCATTATATTTTTCATAACTTTATTATATCAGAATCCTGATCTATTGTCAAGCTTGCTTTTAAGATCGGCATTTTCTTTTTTTAATTCATAAACTTGATCTGCCAATAATTTATTATCTTTTTTTAAATCGGTAATAGACTTATCTTTTTCTTCTATTAGAAGTGTTAAGTCTAAAGGTCCTCTATCTTCTTTTACCATCCCATATATCCTTTAAATAAACAACCAATAAGTACCATAAATCCAATAAAAAATCCTGGTATCATAACTGCTGGGTGCATACGCTTCATTATATACTCGTCTTCTTTTTCTCTTTGTTCCCAATATTCTTTTTTATTCATTATAATTTTCTTACTATGTGTTTTCTTAATTCTTTTACAAAAAACTCTATCTTGTCTATTGCTGAAATTAGAGTAGCATCTGTAATATATTTGTTTTGTTCTTTTAATTTATCATATTCTTTTAAAGGTATTGTTACCATTGATTGCTCGTTTTCATAAGATAAATCTTCACCGTGCTCTTTGTGATTATCATACATTCTTTTTTCTTCACTCATTATCTTCCTATCTTATCCTTTCTGCCCATAGGTAATTGTTGTGTTTTTAAATATACATTACCTTTCTTTGTAGTCCATTCTACTTCAACTAGATTACCATATTTTTTTATATCGTGATTACCTTGATAAGACTTAACAGCTTTTTTATAACTCATTGCTTCAACTGTCTTTGGTTCTTCACCACCAGTAAATTTAAATTCTCTAAGCTTTGGCATTTTTATCTGCCTCCTTCATTTGTTGCTCTCTTACTTGTTGCACTACAGCAGGTTTATATAAATTACAATTGTAGGACATTGTTCTTCTTATTTCATCTGTACCATTAAAAGGATAAACTTGATGTAATAATGTATAAGGAAAAACATAAAGTTCTCCTACTTTAGCATTCACTCTATTTTGTGAAATAGAAAGTGGATCTTGTTGACCACCAAGAAACTCTAACATACCATTTGATGGTGTGTCTTCTCTTGAATATTCTTTACCATAACTCTTAGGTACTTTTAAACACAATACAGACGACAAACCTAAATCAGTTTCTGGACTTGTATGAAAGTGAGCAGGATTATATTCATGTGCTTTCATGTCATTTATCCAAGCAGTTTCTAATGACACATGCCATTGAGGTTTTTGAATTGTTTGTAAGTATGATCTAAAACACATTTGAAAAAGTGATTTTGTTCTTTCACTTAATATATCTGACACTTTAAATTCATCTGCGATCTTACCTGCTAGATTTTGATTGTGTGCTGGTAAAGTGCCTATCGCATTATCATAATCATTATTAATCTCATCTATTACATCTGAAGGCACATAAAACCTACAAATGATTGTGCCTAAAGTAAATGTCTCCATTTTTATATCTTGTTTATCTGGCATTATATTTCCTTTACTTTCTTTTTCAATGTCATCTTAAATTTTGTTATATTATATTTTAAAAATGGTTTATATCTTATCATTCTATCATGTAGTTTAGGCCATATAACTTTTTCTTTTATACTCTTGTTTAATCTTTTTGAAAACTTTAATATATCATCTAGTATTATAAGTGTTTCAATATTAATTTTTTTAGATAAAAAGTATTTAAGTATTGGTGGATGCTGACCTACTTTAGAAGTAAATATATCATCAAAACTTAATTTATCTGTTATCATATTTAATATGTAATCTATATCTTGTTCATAATAATAATGTAAAGATTCTATCCTTCTCGACCACGATTTATAATTTTCGTCACCAGATTTACCAATAATATCCCCAACCCACAAATTAGTATTAGAAATAAAATTACTGATAAAATAGTTAGCGATATCATTATCGCTATAAGTTCGAGACAACTTGTGAAAAAAATATCTATCCCGTCTTTTAGTAAATGTGCCCAACCTTGCTGTTGTTTTCCCAGCGTGTCGGTGATAGTC
>VTLG01013258.1_pt1 | contig 19649 bp, 13 predicted proteins | sample 4694571 | NCBI WGS metagenome assembly VTLG01 (sample SAMN12604809, study PRJNA352737) | marine metagenome | biome: ENVO:00000447; feature: ENVO:00000209|ENVO:00000569|ENVO:01000036; material: ENVO:00002151; isolation source: viral sequences binned using virsorter ...
TAGCAGTTGTTCCTACGCCTCTTAGAGTTCTATTTTTAAACGAGTTTGCCATATTTATCCTTTAATATCAACCAAGTGCAATGGACATCGCCACTGCCGCATTGTTTGCTTCTGTTTGAGTTTGAGCCTGTGTTAATCCTATTGCTGACCAACTAGAACCATCGTGAACATTGAGTTGGTTAGTTGCAGTATTATAGTATAAGTCACCATCGTCATTATCTGAAGAAGGTGCAGAACCAGCTATTCTATACTTATTTGCAAAATCTTGGATGGTTGCTAAGTTATTCGCACATGTTTCTAAATCATCTATTACTCCAGTAGCCGATAATGCATTCATGTCAGATACAATATCTGATGTAGCTAACGTATTCAAGTCAGATACTATATCACTTGTTGCTAGAGTGTTTATATCTTCTACAATAGAATTACCTGAAGCTGATGTTCCTGCTAGTATAGCCATATCAGCAACACAATCAGCAGTACCTAACAATGCCATATCTGCTACACAATCGGCAGTACCAAGTAAACCCATGTCCTCAACTACTGCTGCTGTACCAAGTCTAGCTAAGTGACCAGTTGTGGCATGTGCCATAGCACTTGTACCAAGTAAACCTATTTCAGTTTCTTTTCCTGCTACTGCATTAACATCTGCTATATTAGTTGCAACTGTGTTTACTAATGCTATATTCTTAGTTGTACCACCTGTACCTGCTGTACCATCTGTACCATTAACAAGTGTGGTTACTTCTGTTGAATCTCCTGCAACTGTTGCTACCTCAGTAGATATTCCTGCTACAGTAGAGGAATTAGTCTTGTCAGTAGGGGTAAGCCATGTGTTCTCAAGGTACGTCTTAGTAACTGCATCATCATTTGCAGTAGGTGCGGCTACCTGTGTAACCCTTCGTTTAGTAGTAGTTCCCGGCTGGTATGCTTCAAATACGTTTGTACCTGTGTTATATAGCAAACCCTTTTCAGCAGTTGTAATAGCTTGCTGTGCCATGTGGAACACGTTTTTACTTGAGTTATCAAGATCTTGTTCCGTTAGGATAGAGGCATTAGAGAAGTCAACTGAAGGCCCACTTTCATCATTTACTGCTCTTCTCAGTTCTATAATAGTAGAACCAGAAGTAAATGAGACCGCCTTTCCACTTGATCCATATAAGGTAGTAGCCGCTATTGCACTCTGGTCAACATATATTACTTGGTTAGCTGTGTCGATATACCATACAGAATCAGATGTGGAAGCCCATGTTACATTTGCTCCACCTATGGATGTTAGTCCATTTAGTTTAGAACCTGCTATATCCCCATCTTCCATAAAGCCTGTTCCAGATGCATAGGAAGAGTCTGAATTCCTGTATATTCTTACTCCACCAACATATACTTTAAATATGTCTCCACTGGTACTTTTGTATGAGTCACTAGCTGATGGTGTAAATCCTAGACTACTATAATCAAATTTGATCTGGTCAGTATTGAATACTGTTCCATCCCACGGATTATGTATGTAACTAGTTAATGTTGTTTCTGTAGCCATATTTATCTATTATTCATAAGTTTAATCCGTAAATGTCCATTAATTACCTATGGAGTACTTTTGTTCGTACTCTCGTATTTGTTTATCAGACAATCTGAATGTATCTGTTATACGATCTCCTAAGAGTTCTGTGAAGAATCCTCCTTTTATACCATACTGTTTTATTGGGGGAACTTTTTTAGGATCTTCTCCAACTAAATCTCTTGATACATTATTGGTTGCAATTACATGCATTCTGTGCAGTAGTAGGTCATATAACCCCGGAAATTTCCTGACTTCTTTTTTTGTTTCTTTATCTATTTTAGTTACAAATGGTAACCTAAGTTTAGCAGCTTCTCTAAAAGCAGTCATAATATCTTGTAGTAGTCCAATTCTTCTATCTGGGTCTCCTACATGAACTCCTTCTTCTATTGGAGGATACGAAGCTGTACTATCCCATTTATAAGATGGAGAAGCTATTACATCATGTAATGTTTCAATTAAGGTTGCTTTTGGTTTAGAAGGATCGACAGGATTATCAACTAATATAGTTCCCATTAATCTTTTGTATTCAGAAAACATTTCAGGAGTTAATTCTATACCAACAGTTTTACCATTCCATTTTTTCCAAGTCCTTTGTGGAGCAGATAAGTGTGCTCCCATTTTTTCTAACTCAGTCCACACTAAGTCATATTTAGTTTTTGTTATTGTTTTTGGTAGTATACCGCTAATTTCTTGAAATTTTCCAAATGTACCATCTCCTACTCTTTGTATTAAACCTCCGGTTAGCCAGTCATATTCTTCTGCTTCTAAATCATGCCAGAATGAGGGATCTACAGCTTTAAGTGCTCCAGCCGCAGATGTTTGTACTTTTTCAAGATAATATTTTGTTTCTTTAAATCCGGGTGTACCAGTGAAATAGTGTGACCCTTGCTCTATATACTTAGGTACTAATCCCGCTTTTTCAAACGGTTTAGTAAAAAGAGATTTTAATTTGTCAGGATTTTGATGTGCATCTTGCATTGCTTCAAATACATCATAGAAATTTCCAACAAAGTGCATATTACCTAAACTCTGCATGAATCCTAACATAGCTAGTTCCATTACTCTTTCTTTATGACTATTATACTCCCAAGCATTCTCATATATATCCGACATAATCATTATTGCACCTGTTACTGGAGCATACCTATCATAAGGATACCATTCATCTCCAATTCTAATTGAGTAGGGTTTATGTGTTTTTAACCACGCTTCTCTCCGATTTAGATCTCGTGGCCCTGCTCCAGTAATTCTATCTTCTCCAAGATAATTCCATACTGTAGTAATCATACCGCCAGCTAATATAGTATCACCTAATATCTTAGCTTTTTCATCTGGTGTACCTTCTAACCATTGTCTCCGTATTTCTGCTCTTAGTGGTAAAAATCCTTCATGCCTGTTGATTAATCGCTTAACTACATTAGCTGGAGTTCTTCTAATTGGTAACCAGAATTCAAGAAATCTTGATTTTCGTATTACCCTATCCATACCAGTAATAAGTTTTCCTGCTTCTAAAGTTTCTTGGAATATTCTTTCTCTTGCATATTGTATACCTGCTTCATTAGTACCTCTTCCATACTCATCATAATACTTTGACATATTATTTTCTATGTAATCCAATTTAGGATTAACTAGTTTACCTCTATCATCTGTATATGGTTTAGCTCTTTTTATTTTTTTAGGCATACTAGTCATTATTTCACCATATGCCCAAGAAGCATAGTTTATTTGTTTTAAAGTTTCATCCATAGCTCCTAAACCTCTTAATGGCATTCTTATGGCTGCTCCTGTTGAATTTACAAGCCAATTTAACCATTTAGACGAACCTTCTAGTCCTATATAGTGACCTGTTTTTAATCCTGAGTCATCTATAACTGTTCTTAGAGGATCTAATGTATTTTTACCTTCTTTAAATGCTTTCAATCCTTTTAATGTTGCAGGGATAAAATGCTTATATATACCAATTAATCTATGAACTGCTTTATTAGCTACTACAAGATCATCTTTATATGTACTAGTAAATGGAGCTTTAACTCCTGCTCTTATAGTAGAGCCTAAAAGATCAGACAGTGGTGCAAAAGCTGTTTCTATTGTTCCAGAGAAAGCCGCTTGTTCAAACACTTTGAAAGAAGATAACAACTGAGATCTGAAAGCCTCTAGTACTGCTCCTGTTGCTTTTTTACCAAATGCTTCACTACCCTCTAATGCTAATTTTATTCTTTTGTGGATTGGTAAAGAAGTATCAACAAAAGCAAATCTTATCATCTCTGCCATATCTTTATTAAATCCATTTTTATTTAACTGCTCATTAATAAATAAATCTCTAGCTGTGGCTTCTGCTTCAGTTAATTCACTACGTGGAATTAATTTTCCTTTATGTGTAAATGCTGGTGGTACTTTAACCCCAAATTGAGCAAGGCTTCTTCCTATAGTAGCTCCTATATGACTATGTAGAGTAAATAGGTCACTTAGTTGTTGAAAATCATTTAATAGTTCTAGTCTAGTTATTGGATTTTCTATAGAACCGGGAGTATTTATTTTCCTTGAGAAGTCAATACCTAAGTCCCTGAGAATAATTCTATAAGCAAAGAGTTCCGATTCCATACCAGCAATATCATCATATTTACTAGCCATCCGTTTTCTTAATGTTTCAACAGACTCACCATGCAAAGTTGCGGCATACTGTAGTTCATGTGGATGCTCCGCACCTTTTATATCTCCCGCTATTTTTACACCTTTATCTATTAAAGTTTTTTGACCTTTTTTCATAAAAGGAGTTTGTAAAAATCTTTCTTTTGGAGTCATTCCCCCTTTAGTAGCGTGTTTAGAAAATAAGCGTTTCTTCCTATAAATTGCCGCTACCATCTCTACAGTTTGATGCATACCTAGTTCTCTTACAGTATCTAAATTAAATACTCTAAAAGAGTCATCTATTTTAGCTCCAGTTTTTGTTGATCCAGATATAACTGCTTCTAATGCTCCAAGTAAATCAGTTTCATCAAAGGCTAGAGCTTTATTTAGAACCTGCATACTTGGTAAAATTAGTTCACCTTCTTTTGGTGTAGCTGTTCCTCCCTTTTTAGTAGCTTTCTTTGTTTTCTTCCGTTTAACTTTAGTTTGTAGTTCTTTTAAAGCCTTTGCTACTTCTCTTTTTTGGTTAGGAGACATCGGCCCAACTAGTTTCTGCACATCTGCTACTGTAGCATTAGCAGTGTGTTCCGCTAGTTTTTCTGCTACTTCTCTCTTTTTTAATCTTTTATCTCTTCCTATTTTAGCAATACCTTTATATGTTACACTAGCTATTTTCCCAAATCCTCGTAATGCTCCATCAATAAATACAGCATCTACTGCTACTTGCAGTGCTTGTAATAACTCAGGAGTATCTTCATCTGCTCTTATCAAGTTATTAACTGCTCTTCCAATATCCGATTCAACAGGAGTACCTTCCATTACTTCTGTTAAGTATTCTAATGCTCTCTTATCTTCTAATGGGAATGCCGCTAATCCAGCTACAATATCAGACGTTATGGGTCTTGAAGGTGTGGCTGGAATAATTCGTTTAGTAACAGCTAATGCAGTAACAAAAGATATAATAGGTCTTGTTACTCTATTTACAGGATTATCAGGCTCTTCTTTAAACCACCTTCCAGCAAGTATTTTATTTCTAATACTATTGGGATCTGCTTCTGAAAAAAACATGAAGTCTTTTGTTTCATCCCATTCTGTTGTTACTCCATTTACATGGAGATCATAATCTGAACCAATTCCAGCGTTATTTAATTCTTCATCTATTGTTCTTCCTAGATGATTTAGTCTAGTCAGATTACCTAAGTTATGGCTTAAATCATAAGCTGATCCTAAGATTACTTTTGTTGGAACTTCTACTACATCATTAAATATTTGATTCATAGTATCCGTTTCTTCTGGGAATACATCTGCAAGAGTTTTACCAGAAAATGATTTTGGTTGAAACCTTTCTGGTAATTCGTTGGTAACCCTTTGTGGTTGTTTAAGGGTATTAATAGCATCTCTTTTGGTTAGAGGAGGAGCAGGTTTCTGTTTAAGTTCAACAGGTTTCGGTGTAGGTAATCCACTACCCGGTTTTCCTAAAAAGTCTACCTTATCTTCTTCTGCCGTTTTACCAGCTTCCTGTGCCCTTTTCATCAGTTCTTCAAATGTTGCCATAATATTTTAATACTTTTATATGTTTAAAATTTCATTTGATTTGCTATATAAGTACCAATAGCTGATTTTTGATCAGGAGTATCCTCTGTTATCTCTAATCCTAAATCATTAAATATAGTATTTAGAGTAGTTTCATCTAAGCTATCAACTAACAACAGCATTTTTGTAGGATCTTGTAATACACCATAATCCATAGTTTGATTTTTAGATTTAAACATTCTATTCGCTATATCTTCCATCTTTTTATTAGGAGATGTATCAGACGTTTTATCCTTTGTGGCATCTTGTAAGGCATTAATTTTATCTGGAGACATTATTGCATCCATCCTAGTTTTAACAGCCTTTTGAAACTGGTCTATTTCTGATCCTTCTAATTTCCCATCTTTAACAGTTTTAAAACCTTTGTACCCCTTTTTAAACTTAATAGAATGTGCTATTGCCTCTTCCTGAATTATTTTATGTACCTTATTTTGTAGTGCTATAACATTACTTATTTCCTTTTGAGACATATTAGAAGTAGCTCTTGCAGTCTGTAATTTAAAACTTAGTGGATCTAAAGCTCCGAGAACCCATCTAGGAAACTCTCCTCTTACTTTCATATTTAATTGATCCATATACACTTTGAGATCAGGTATGTCTCTATAGTCTACTAAGGTATCAGCAATATCTTTAATCATTGCTTGTGAAGGGGAGTCCAGTGTTTTCTGTTTACCTCGCAAATACTTATTTATTTCTGTGTTTAATACTTCAGGTTTTTCTGGTGAAACTTCTTCAACTATTTTCATTAAACCTTCCACAATCTCTTCTTGATCAGGAGTAGGAGTAATTATGGAAACTTTAGTTGCTCGTTCTTTAATTTTATCTGCATCCTCTAATGCATTATTCCAAACTGAAGGATGCCTTTTTTCAATCCAAAAATTAATATTATTCAGTTCATCTTTTACTTCTTTTAACGACTTTAATTTTTTCCCATTAATAAGTTTAGTCGGAATCATCTCCCATCTAACAGCCTGTTCTAATGTAAATCTATCAGATAAAGCTCTGTCTAGTTCTTGTTGGGCTGTTTCTGGTCTTTCAGTACCTTTATATTTTTCATAAGCATTGAAAATAGTATCTCTATAATCTTTTATTATATCTTTATTTAATTCTGTAACTTCTGTTTTAAACTTTTTCTGTAGTTCAGAGTCCCAATCTTGGTATCCTTTATATTCTCCATCTTCTCCTTTAGCTAAATTTAAGTATTTAATCCATATTCTCTGCCTGTTTTCATTAAGTTCTCTTATAGCATCTTGTTCTACCTGCATAACTTCAGAACTTTTAAAGAGGTCTGCTACACCATTTTTCATGGATGCTTCATTAAAAAAGTTCTTAATTACCTCAGTACCATCAGTTTTAGCTTGTGTAAAAAAATCTATTTTTTCACTGCTAGTAATTGTTTTTATATGGTTCTTAATTAGTGTCTGCTGACTCTCTGAAATATCATAATGCTCTTCTTTAATTAAATGATACACTATTGAATCAAATATATTTTCTGGACTATCACTTAATTCTATAGTTAAAACTGTGTCATCCTCTAGTAAATCATTAGTTTTATCAAATAGTTCATGATCCTCTAACTTTTTAACCATCCCAGGTTTTGCTGTTAAAGTTGTATCCATATTTGATACTACTGATTTTAATATTGTATCATATCCTCCTTCTATTGCATCCTTTTGTATAGTCTCCCATACTGTTTTAGCATTTTCCATTCCATCTTTAGTTGCCATTTTAAAATCATAGTATGCTCTATTAGCCTTTATTCTAAAAGCTCTTTCATCCTCTTTCCTTTGAAATTCTAAATACGCTCTATCGGAATTATTTTCACTATTTAAACTAGCTAGTATCTCTTTACGTGTATCATAAATTAGTTTTCTTCCCTTCATTGTCTGAGCATAGTTACCATGCTTAGTTTCAATTTTAGGAATAAGGTCTAAGTAGCGAAGGTTATTTGTTTCTTTAGCTTTCATAGCAAGAGTACTAGCATTCCACCAAAGAACATCAGTAGGATTTGCCCCTTGCTCTATAAACATTTGGTTCTTAATGTTCATCTCTTGTGAGATTCCAGTCAATTTAGCAGATGAGTATCTTGCAGTTCTTAATTCAGTTCTTATTTTTTCTTGTTCTTCCTTAGATTTACCTTGTATTCTCTTCGCAAAAGTACTGAAATCGTTTGCTGGACTGTTTGTAAACTTAGGTTTGGTTTCCATGACTCGTTGTTATTCCATTATTATAAAGTGGAGTTGTTACTTCACCTTTTTGCATAGCTCGTTTAATAAGATTCTTATTAAGCTCTTTAGCTTGAGGATGCTGTTCTAAAATATGTTGGGGAGGCATTTCAAATTGAACTTGTAATTTTCCTGCCTTACCAGTTTGAGGATTTACATAAGGTTTTAAAACTAATTTTCCAAAGGCTTCTTCTGGTAAATTACTATTTGATACTATTTCTTTCAAGGCTTCACTAAATACTCCTTGAAATTGTGTAAAGGAGGACTTAGTTTTCTTATTATCCATATGACTAAAGACTCCCCATGTTTGTACTTTATACTCAGGACTTTTAGCTTGTTCTGCCGGAGGCTCTTCTTCCAGTTTCTTCTTTGTATTATTTTTAACAAGTGGAGTTTGATCTTTAAATTGAGGGCCACTATCAGGATGTTTACTAGCTACTTTGAACTTTTCTGTAGTTATATCTACTTTAGGTTTCTTATAATTATCTCCTAATTCTTTTGCCATTTGGTAATCTAGAGCTATACTATCGCTAGTAGAACGGTTTACTTCCATAAACTCAGGATGATGATCAGTTCCTACTTGATTACGTTTCTTTGTATATTTTGTATCCTTTGTTGATGCTAAGTTACTTGGTTGACCTCCAGTCGAAATTTTGTCACCTAAAATTTCATGGAGTAAATCACTTTGATCGGTTAATAAACCTATTTTAGATTTAGCAACATCCTCAGAACTTAGATTTTTTGGATTAAACGCCATTTGTTCAATAAGTCTAGTAGTTTCAGCTACAGATTCTTCATGAGCTATCATCTCTTCTGCTGAAGAAAATCCTTTAAACATTTCTTCATCCACAGTTTTATCGTCAACTATAGTAGAATAGCTACTTTCCATTTTTCTACTAGTCTGTTCCTTGAATATCTGTGCCTCATGTTGGGCGTGATCTTTTCCTTTTGAAGCTATAACAGCATCCATTCCGGGCCAAAAAGTTTCGCCCATTATAATATCATTCCTACTTTCAAAATCTGGTCTGTTCTCTTCTACCCATCCATCTACAAACTCTTGGTACGTTTGTGCTCTATGTTCACTAGGTGGCCCTTCAGTAACGCTTGGTTTATTAAATTTCCACTCTCCATACGCTTTTTCAAAATCAATCCCCTTCTTTTGTAATACTACTTCAGCATCGGCTGTATCTACTCCCCATTTATAATAAGGATTTTCATATAAAGGAGCATTTTCACGGAATTTTTTTAGCGAACTTGGTTTAGCATTTTTATACTCTAGATACCCTTGTTCCTTTAGTTTTTCATTTTTTTCATTTTGTGCTCTATTGTGAGCCTCTAAAGCAGCAGGGCCAGATTTCATTAAAGCACCTAAAAATTGACTCATTTCGGTTGCTGATCCACCAACATCCGTTCTTCCAACTGCATTCTTTACGGATGTAGGAGAGAGATTCTTTTGTATATATGAGGATTGCTTTTGGAATCTCTGGCTTCCTTCCATTAACTGTTTTATACTTGCCATTTATTTCCTATTAATAAGCTGTTCCCGGTTTAGTTGGATTTGGGGATTTTACTCTAGTCATACTTGTACCTGTAGCATATCCACTTGCTGCCGCAGTTCCTAAACCAAATATCTTAGAATGAGCAGACTGGCTACCGCTTCGTGGAAGAGCCAGTATATTACTCTTAGCTGTATACCATCTGTTATGTTTATCTCTTTCTAGATTATCCCAAGCACCTTTTTGTTTCTTTAGTCCCCTTTGAAAATTGTTTTCTATGTCATTTAGACTACCTAGTACTCCTCGTTTATGATTAGCAAGAATTGAATCAGATGTTTGACCACCTCCTCCCATGTTTTCTAAGTTCATAGATTCTAAAGTAGAACGCTCTCTCTGCGATTTTATAGCTAATTGTAATTTTGCATCAGCAGCATCTTCAGCCGATTCATAACCAGCTTCAGTTATATTAATTTGCTCATCATGAAGTGCTCCAACATCTCGATGCATAGCATCTATCTGCATTTGCTCATTCTGAGCCGCCATAGCATTCTGTTGATTTACTGCATCTTGTTGAGCTTGCTGTTGTTGTTGCTGTTGTATAACAGAGATTGCCATCATTCCCATAGTCATTGGTTCACACATAACTTTTTCCTTTTAAAAATAAATTAAATGGTATTTTATCTACACCAAACTCAGGTTCTCTTGTAATTAAATTAAATCCTAACTTCTGTAGCCACCTTGCAGTGGTCTTATTTCTATCATCTACATAATTAAAAACTGTTTTAAACTCTTGTAGAAATAGCTTGAGGTACTTCTTTGAAACTTTATAGAAGTCCTTTTTATACTTTGTCATATCATCTGAACCTATTAACCAAACTATTCCTGTACCTTCTTGTACCTTTGATACACCAAATATACCTACCACTTTTTCTAAATTCATATGTTTAGTTGCTTTTTCACTAAGTAATAAGGTGTAACAATGGTCTCCAGAGATCTCAAATCCCTCTAGGAGAGCTTTAATTGGAGTGAACCTACCTGAACTCCATATTTCCTGTTTATCGACCTCTCTAACACGTTCTGAGAGTTCGTAACAATCTTTCTTCTTTGTCTTTCTTACTCTATATAACATTAGATTCTCTGGTTTCTCAGGACTTGCATTGCTTCCCAGTCTGCTGACTGTAATGCAAGAGGATACCATGAGTCACTACTCACAGTTATTTTAACATCTTTACTATTGACATACACAGGTACTCTGTATACTCCTGTTTCCAGTGTTTTATTACCAAGTAAGGATGTACCCACAATTACACCTGTGAATTCGCTAGTTGTTATATCTCTATATAAAGCATCATGAGGTTCTGGAGATACTGTTACTTCAAAAAATCCTGTTTTATCATAAGATATTTCAAAGTTTCTAATTTGTAGTCTACCAGAGTTTATTGAATTATCATTATTCTTAACAAATTGTTGGGAGAATTGGTACTTAAAGTCGTAAGGTATACCTGCGTAAATCACAGGTTGAGTATTACCCCTTTGTTGAGAAAGGTCAGTACCTTTGACTAAATAAGATGCAACATTAGCTTCCAGTAATGCGGTAGTAGCTCCTTTTACTTTTTCTCCTGTTTCAATGATATATTCAACTACTCGTTCTTTAAAAGTTAATACTGTATTATCTGCTAATGCAGATTCTTTTGCAATAGAAGGAGTTATACTTATGGTAACTTTAGTAGGCTGTGTAGCATCTGGTACTTCTGCTTCTAATACTTCAAAAGTTTCTCCAGCTTTTCCTCCTATAGTAAATGTTTGTCCTACTCTTGGAAAGAATGTTCCTCCTGTATCTAAACCTTTAATTGGTATCTTAGATCCAAACTTATTAGACCCATCTACTTTAACACTACTATCTGTTATTTTATCCCAGTCTACATCTGTATAAGGTAATGGGTTAGCTATAGTTACATCAGCAGTATTATTTGTACTACCGGGATCTGTTAGTCTAACTACATTCCCTGCAACATAGCCTGTACCTAATGCTGTAGTAAATACTGTTGGTTGACCGTTGGCATCAGTTGTAATTGAGAAGGTTCTACCTGAACCAGACCCACTTACATTAGTTTGATGTGTATCTGGATCAACTGCTGTCAATGATTGATTAATTTGCCATGCAGTTACAGCAGGAGTAGAATCAGCAAGTAAGTCCTCATTAGTTAATTTAACTCTTCGATCCAATCTAATTCCTATCTTATCATCTTCAACTGCAATAGCACTATCTACGGACAAGTTAAGTTTCTCTAGGTATACTTTATCATTAGATCCATCACCTCTTCTGAATAGCATGAAAGCTATAGATCCTACAAATGCAACATCTATTAAATCCGCATCGAATGTCCACTTAGACCATGCAGACTGTAACTTCTCTTTATCATTGTAGTAGTACTTGTATACATATAGTTCCTTCCTGTTAGTACTAGAGGAAATCAATAGTACCTCTTCATTAGAGGATACTGCAAGTTTCTTAACTACTCCCTCAATGTACTCTGGTACATGAGCAGAGATCTCATTTGCATCATTAGTCTCGGATGCGACATCAATGAAGTACTCTCGGATACCTGAGTATGCCCCACGTTGAAATGGGAAGAAGATTGTTTTACCAGCCGCTACTGGCTTTGCATCCGTAGAGGTCTCAAAGTTCGTTGCAACGTCAACTGTTACTGAGGTGGGGGTAAGGAACTGGTCAGAAGTTAGTTTGAACTGCTGGAGATCTGAGAACAATATAAGGCTTTCCTGAAATGGTATGGCAGACTTTAGGATAGCCACTTGGTTGTTACTTACAGCTACATCAATAACTGCTGTATCTAGTACTGAGAGCACAGTAGTATGAAAGAAATTAAAGTATGAGCCAACTTCAGATAGTATTACGTTCTCATCTGATATAAACCCAAGTCTGTTCCTGTGAAAGAATATATCATTAATAGTGTACAGTGGTGTATCTCCTGCATAATTTGCAAATGACGGAAAGGGATTAGTATTTGTATCACCTTTCTCTCTTATACCCCAATCAACTGTATTTAATACAAAGTATATCTGATTTGCTACTCCATCAACTGTACCAAAGTTTTTATACAACTGTACAGGCATTGTTGTATTATCAATCGTGGTTCTAGCTCCTCTTGTTAGTGTTGCATGAGAGTGGTTAGCAGTTCCACCGGGGTACACTGGTTGAGCACACTCTTTCCATACACCATCCATCCACTTAACATAGTAGTCATCTTGTCCACTAGATCTATCACCTGATATTTTAGCAATAAATCCAGAGGGTACTTTAGATCCGGGTAAGTATCCAAACTGAGCAACTTCATCATGTCCATTAATTGCTCTCATGTAGGAATCACCTTTACCATCTGTAACTTCTACTGTAAATGGATATTTACTATTCTTAATATGAATAATACTCTCTGATCCAGTTAAGTCACCTCCAGAAGCATTGCTTACAGTGAAAAATTCTCCTTTGTCACCTGAACCAGTAGCATTGTTAAATGCGTGTAATCCACCTGCGTAACTATTAGAATCACTTGCTGGATTATATGATCCATGATTAAGCACTCCTACAGCACCATCATATACACTATCACCAGTTTTACTAGTATTTGCAGTATCACTAGTGTAAAGAGTTTGAGTGCCATCAACCTTTACTTCTGCTGGATCACCTCCAACTAATTTGCATTTAAGAGTTCTATGTTGTGTACCTCCATAAAATAACTCATAAGCAATATTAGATACTACAACTGCTTGTTGATTATTTAGTGACTCATTATTGGGAGAACTACCACTACCTGATATAGACTTAACTTTATTATCAGGAGTTTGATGATGGAATACAGTTGTATTTCTTAGTGAATCATTATCCATCACTCCATCTGAATCAACATTAAACTCTTTAATAGTTATCTTGTAATCTGCACCATAATCTCCTACTTTAAAGTAAACCAGTGATTCATAATCTCTATCTTCTGTAGTTGTAGTAGATTGTTTTACTAATTGAGTTTTATTAAGTAAGAATGTAAAGTCAGCAATAGTGGTTGCTGATAGCTTATTTGGTTTAAATACTTCATTAGGCCCAAAGTTACCTAAGTATGTCTGAACAGCCGCTAGTAATGCGTTTGAACTTGTTATATCACTACTAGTTTCAGCACTCCTAATATAGACTTCACTTCCTGCTGTACCTGTGGCATAGCCTGTTAAGTCAATTAACTTAGCTTCGGCAGCTACATTAGAACCAGCACCATTTGTACCACTAGTAGACCCACCTTTAACAATGAGTGCATAGGCTTCATCCTCTGAACGTCTTATAGTATGGATGAATACATCATCACTATCACTTGATGTTACACCAGCAACCTCAGTAACATGCTCTGTACATGGGCGTTTCTCTAATCCCCTTGCTATATGGGATAACCCATTTTCCTGCTTTTCACCTTGAGTTGGTAACCTGAGTGTCGCTGGTTGCTGTGATACCCCATTGATTAAACTGGGTATTGTTCCTGATATAAGTGGCATTATTTCCTATGTTGTTAGTAAGGATGATCCTTTATCTCTTTCAACTACTCTATATACATCATATGAATCGAATATAGTATAGTCACCTACGTTACCTTCGTATTCCAAAAGTTCTGACCATGCTTGTGCTTCATCTTCTTGAAAGAATCTATGTAATTCTCCTGATCCCACAACTCTATCATGAAAGATACGAGCCGATCTGACTGCTATGAATCTTCTGGCGGCCTCTGGTAATTCATCAAAATTAAGTAATATTACTTCATTAACTGTTACATTTTCTGTGAATGTATGAGTATTTTTTTCTCTATCGTATAATTTATTTGCTCGTTCTACAATATCACTATCACCACTTCTAACTTTGTTAGTAGTATCTATACGTAGAACAGAGTTACCTAATGGTATTTGACTATTCTGATTAGGTTTTTTAACAACATCAAAATCCATATTGAATGTCCAACCTTTAGCTTGAACGGCTCTTGATGTATTATTTAATATGTCTTTTGCAATAGCAGCATCAGAACGACCAGCTAAGTTTGTTAAGTCATTAACTTTGTATTCACCAATGGTCATCAGCATCATGTTGACTGCATCTAGCTCAGACATTCTTTTTAAGTCTGCCATTTTATTCCTTGTAAAAAAAAGGGAGTACCTTAAACAAAGTACTCCCTAAGAGTTATCAGCTATTAAGTAATAGCGTGAATTGACACGGCACATGCAGGTCGCAATACGTTGTGACCCATTGCATACTTAGATACAATTAGTGTACCCTGACGATTAATTTGATACTCTGATTCAACAGACATATCCATTAGTTTTACAGTAGCAACTGCATCTTGAGTCATCACAAGTGCACGTACTTCCATTGCAACATTGGAAATATACTGGTTATCACCAGATGCAAAGTCATCTGTATTATCTCCAGCAGGTACACCATACTGATTTTCACGACCAGATCCTACATTATCTGCTAGTGGAGCAGGTGCAGTAGCCGCACCATCCTTATGACCAGTAGGTCGTGCCGCTACTAATGCCGAATTTGAAGAAGCCTGTGTCCACAGGTTAGATACCCATGTAGTTCCAGAGCTATAATAACCAAGATGATTAGTCACATAGATTGGCATACCAAGAATTTGAGGTACTTGTCCACCAGCTATAGAACCTCCACCTCCAACATCTCTATTGAAGATTGCGAAGTCCACCATATCTGTGGCATCTGAGACTTTAAACAAGTCATAGTACATATCAGTTGGCATGACAACAAATGGATCACCCGGAATATTGTAGTTATCAAAGATGCGTCTTGCATCCATAATAGCTTGAACAATGTCCTTAGGTTTACGAATGTCTGCTGCGGCATCTCCACATACTACATTAGGTGTGAAGTCCTCGTCATCGAATGCCGAGTAATCTTGAATCATTCCTGCTTCTGCGGCAATCGTTGAGTTCTCACATAATGAACCTTTAATTGCAAGTCTCAAGATATTCTCATCAGCAACTTTTGATAATCCAAAGCCAGCTTCTTGAGTGTAGACGCTTCTGATGTCATAATGTCGCATAGCATCATCAATATTAGGGATGAACTGTGCATTAATTAAGAGATCATCTACTGCAACAATACGCTCACCTTGCTTGGAGGCTGTTGGAGTTATCTCATTACCCGGAGTATGATAAGACGCATCACGGTACTTACCTGTCATCGGGAATTGAGCCGATTTACCTTTTGAAATCGTTCTTACACGATGTAGAGGCATCATTATATTTTTCGATTGGAATGCTGTCAACACTTCTCCTGCGTACAACTTGAGAAATAGTTCCCTAGATGCACCACTTCTGGAGGTATCAGCATTGACCATACCAGACCGATGAATGCCTCCTTCTATACTTGAAGATATAGAAGAATAATTTGTAGCCATTTTGTTTTTCCTTAGATTAAGGGTTATTTGGTTTAATAATTAAATAACTCAGAAATCTAGGTCTCACAAAGTTCAGTACAGAGTTGTCCCACGCATGAGGCTAAGTCTTACTTTTCGGTATTGTCCTTTGTTTCTTTGTTAGAGCACGTTGGAATTACCCAACCTTTGTGCAACTCTTGCTCTATAAGCAGGGTCGCTATGATACTTCGGATCGCTCATTGCCGAAGTAAGTTGTGCTAGTGATTCGTAACGAGGAGCTATATCCTGTCCAACCTCACCAGACAATAGTGCCGGAGGAATTCCCTCCGAATTTTGGTATCGGGCATATAAACCCGCAACTGCTAACTGTGTGTTAGCATCTAAATTTTCTAACTGAGTATTAAATGCTTCGACTTCCCACGGTTGTAGGTTGTCATTTGCCCACTCTAGCATCTGATTATAATTTTGCTCTCCTCCTACACTAGCATGGACAGTATCTATATTCTGATCTCTTAATGCTTCCTGTCCTTGTATCCATGTAGATGCTACATCTCTAGTTATTCCTGCTTCTTCTAAAGCATTTATAGCATCCTCAGATAGTCCACCTGTTGTATTATACTCTTCTTGGAATACAGAGAAGTCTAACCCCCTGTCATCTAGAAGTTGATGTACTTGGGATGGAGTGGTTTCCTGTATTGCAGGAACTTCCTCATCTTGAAATCTTTGAGCTTCCTCTTGTTGCTGTCTTTCTGCTGAACTAGAGTGAAACTGTTGTTCTAAACTTTTATAGGCTTGTGCTAATTCTTCAGCAGAACCAAACTTTTCTGGAAGCCACTCAGGTCTACCAGTATCTTGCACATATATTTCTTCATTATGATCGCTTGCTTCAATAGGATCTTCAACTTTAGCTAACATCTCATGAACATGTGCAGGGTCTCCTGCTTGATTAACTCCTTCGCCTTGATATGTTGTTACTTCATCTACCATTATCTTTCCTTCTTAATGTGTGTAGTTACGCTTGACCAGCCATAGCTTGTTGCATTTGTTCCATCATCTCAGGATTCTGAGACATTGCTTCACTCATACCTTTAGCTATCTGCGGAGTTGCTCCTTTAACAACATCACCCATCATTTGAGCTTGTTGCTGTTCTTGCATATCCGCTTTTTGCTGTTCCATTGCTTCAGCTTGCTCTTGTTGAATCTGTTCATCTGTCTTAATTAGACCACCTGTGTCAATACCAAGTGATGCACCGAGTCTATCCATGTAGTCATCAATGTTTAGTTTCTGTGCAATTACTTCTGGCCCTAGTGGACTCAGGTATTCAAGGAATTGAGATAGTTTATTAAGATCTTGACCCCGACCTAGTGCTTCCATACCTGTGACAATCTTCGGCTTAACTTTGTCTTTTGGAAACTTAGGCATCTTCTTAGCCTTCACCATTTTCTGAAGGAGAAGATTAATTAGTGGTAACTGAAATTCCTGAGACAATACAGAATAGACACCGCCTAGAGTACTCTCTAGTTCCTGTGCCATGAAGCGTACTTCTTCTGCTGTTACTCTCTCAGCATCTCGTTGAACAGAAGAGTTAAGAAGAAAAGCCGCAGCTAATCTCTCTTCTATTTTCTGTGCCGATTCTTGTGCTACTCTGAAGTCATTAAACTTCTGCACTTGTAAGGTGGATACATCATTTGCATCCCCTTGTATTATTGCACCACTTGGTGCTTCAGCTACAGACCTTATCCTAGTAGTACCATTAGGTCTAACTAAGAAAAGAACTTTAGAGGCAGCCGCAGATCCCTCTACTATAGCCATAGTAAGAGCCTCTAAGGATTTTAAATCACCTAGATACTCTTCTACTAATCCTCTACCATAAGACTCACCATCTACTCTACTGAATCTCAATGGTATAAAAGGATTCTTATCAATAGGATATTTACCAAATGAATTAGGAACACTTGTTGTACCTAACTCTTGGTGAACATGCCAGTGTTTACCTTTATTACATACGTAAGTAAATAGCTCATAGGGCTTGTCAGGAGACTCAGGGGAAAGCTCCTGTGGTGAAGGAAGCCCTAGAGCTACTCTTGCATCCTCTGGTATAGTTTTTGCATCCAGAGATTCTTTAGTTATTAAGTATATTAGATTCCCCATTGGATCACGTTTACATATGTACCTATCCAAATGAAAAACTCTCATACCTGAGTTATCTTCTGGTAAATATATTAAACAATTACCAGTAGTTATCAGGTGTTTGAGAGCTTCAAATACGGGTACTCTATATGCATGTGTCTCTATCTCGTTCATTGCAGAACGCTCAATCTTTGCTAACCCCTCTTCAACTGCTCCCCTCTGTTCTGCACCTGTTAATTCTTGTAGATCAAAGTCATCTATTGTCAATCTGAAGAAAGGGGAATTTGGTGGTAGCAGTGTAAGTAAAAGTTTGCTTGCTAGGTGATTGACTCCTCTAGCACCTATACCTTGAAATGGAGTATTGAAGGTAGACGACCAGTTAGACCCTTGTTCTTTTAATAAAGTAGGTATTGTTACTTTTGCACATTCCCTTGCTCTATTTAAGTATGCCTCACGTTCTGAATAACCTTGCTCGTACATACTTTTGAGCATCCCCTTCTCAATGTACGTTTCGTCTTGTATATCTTCTGCCATATTCAGATTGAGTTATACTGTTGCTCCTACTTTTCTAAGTGCTCGTTTACCTTTAGCACCCATCTTAGCTTTTTTACCTTTAGATGCGGTAGCTTCTTTCATAGCTATTTTACTACTACCAGAACCTACTGATTCTGACTCTCCGGGTGTTGAGGCACTTCCCGGCCCTTCTCCTCCACCATCATCATCTTTTTTACCCTGCATTAATCCGGGTATTTGCCCAATAGTTGAGTCAAGACCTCCTTTTACTGTCGATAATCCAGTATCTATATTTGTTGTTAAAGCACTACCAGCGTCAGAAAGTGTAGTATTAATCCCTGATGTAGCACTATCTAAATTAGTTTGTAGTGCACTTCCAGCATCGCCTAGAGTTGTTGAAAGTCCCGAACTTAAATCTGATGCTGATGGTAAGTCCATTTTCACTTCAGGTAATTTAATTGTTGGCGGTTTTGGCCCTCCTCCTCCTCCTCCACCAAAGCAGAGTTTCTTATTTAAAGGATCAAAGGGAAATCTTATATCCTCTGGTCGTAAGTCATCTAGTGTTTTAATGAATTCTTTCATAGTCTCCTTTATTTCTTAGCATATAATGAGGCTTTACCGCCTGTTTTCTTTTTCTTATCCTTAGATAAGTCTGCTTTCTTACCTGATCCTTGTGACGATTTATTAGTCTTACTGGTGTAATTAGCAGAAGATGAATCACTTCCTCCACTTCCACCTCCTCCACCACTGCCAGTAAGTATATCCATTCCTTTTTTAATCTCTCTACCAGCCGCACCAAATGTATTATCCATAGCTCCTGCCACATTAGCTTCAGCAGTTTTAGCTAGTTGATTTGTCTGCCTTTCAGTATGTGCTTGAAGTTTACCAAATTTTTCTTTTCGGTAGTCTCTAGCTTTAGATAGTGCTTCTCCTGTTGATCCACCCATATTAACTTTCATTGATAAATAGTCTCCAATCACCGCCATCAGTGCCGGGATGGTAACTTAGTTTTTTTGATAGAAGATTGAAATAAGGAGACTCCGGTTCACATGGGAG
>VTLG01001890.1_pt1 | contig 19646 bp, 19 predicted proteins | sample 4694571 | NCBI WGS metagenome assembly VTLG01 (sample SAMN12604809, study PRJNA352737) | marine metagenome | biome: ENVO:00000447; feature: ENVO:00000209|ENVO:00000569|ENVO:01000036; material: ENVO:00002151; isolation source: viral sequences binned using virsorter ...
GGTAATTTCGGACCACAATTTTTTTCTAGGCACTAAATGTAAGAAGTTCTTACATTTCTTAAATCTGTTACAAAGGCGATTTTAAAAAAGAATAGATTTTAGTCAGGGTGCGGGATTATAGCATGTGGATACAAGTTTGCTATTGTAAGCAAAGTGTAAGTTCTTACATTTTAATGCCACTAATAACTAGGTCTGAAGCAGCAAAGGAAATGGGTGTAACTGTCCAAGCTGTTTACGGTGCAATCAAAGAGGGACGTTTAACGGCAATGGAGGATAGCAGGGGCAAGATTGTCATAAATAGTGACACTATGAAAGATGAATGGACGCAGAAATCAGCTTTCAAGAGAATGCGTAAAGCTCAAGAAGCTAGTCAGTCATTAAAGCAACCAACTAAAAAGGTCAGAAATAGTAAGACGCATGAATCAATTCCTGAGTATGAAGAAAGCAAAGCAAGGACTGAGCATCTAAAGGCAGAGCTATTGGAGCTAGATCGAAAACAGAAAGAGCAGTTATTAGTTTCAGCGGCTGAGGTGAAAAACTCATGGGCGCAAATTATTTCTTTAGCGAGAACTAAGGTGCTAGGCATTCCATCCAAAGCAAAGCAACGCATACCTGATTTAGATACAAGTGCGATGACATGTTTGGAAGATATTGTCAGAGAGTCATTGGAAGATCTTGCCAACTCAGAGTTGGAGACTGCATGAGCAATATTCTTAATTTAGAGAAATTAGCGTTAGAAAGTTTTCGACCACCAGAACGATTAAGTCTTAGTGAGTGGGCGGATCGTAATGCTTTTCTTTCAGCAGAATCAAGTGCTGAGGGTGGAAGGTGGCGCACCTTGCCATATCAAAAAGGGATTATGGATGCGATCACTGATCCAAAGATTGAACAAGTCACGGTAATGAAATCAGCGCGTGTTGGATATACAAAAATTTTGAATCATTTAATCGCTTATCACATTCATCAAGATCCTTGTCCTATCATGCTTTGTCAGCCAACGCTAGATGACTGTCAGTCTTACAGTAAGGATGAGATCGCGCCAATGTTAAGGGATACTCCTTGTTTACAAGGGTTGGTAAGTAATCCCAAATCGAAGGATGGAGACAATACGTTATTAAAAAAGAATTTCCCAGGAGGGACGCTTCAGTTGGTCGGATCTAATTCGGCTAGAGGATTCCGAATGGTTTCAAGACGGGTAGTTTTGTTTGACGAAACAGATGGTTATCCACCTTCAGCGGGAACTGAAGGAGATCAAATCAAACTAGGAATTAGAAGAACTGAATATTATTGGAATAGAAAAATCGTTGCTGGAAGTACTCCAACTGTTGAAGACTTCAGCAGAATTGAACGGCTGTTTAAAGATACAAATCAGCAGAGATATTTTGTTCCATGTCCAGAATGTAATCATTATCAATATTTAAAATGGGACAACATGAAATGGGTTGACAATGATCCTGATACTGCTTCTTATGCGTGTGAATCTTGTGGGACGTTAATTCCTCATAGTAAAAAGAGATGGATGATTGAACGAGGAGAATGGAGAGAAACTGCTGAAGGTAATGGTAAGCATGTTGGGTTTCATATTTGGGCTGCTTATAGTTATTCACCTAATGCCACATGGTCAAATTTAGTTGAAGAATTTCTAGCTTCAAAAGATAATCCCGAACAACTTCGGACTTATATCAATACTGTTTTAGGGGAAGTATGGCAAGACGAATATGAAACAAAGATTGGAACAAATGCCTTAATGGAACGAGCTGCTTCAGAAAGTTATAAGCAGGGAGTCCCTCCACGAGATGTTTTGATTTTAGTGGCAGGAATTGATACGCAGGATGATCGGCTAAGTTTGTCGGTTTGGGGAATAGGGAAAGGTGAAGAAATGTATCTAATTGATAGGGTAAAAATATATGGTGCTCCATCACGTCCAGATGTTTGGACTCAGTTAGATGAGATTTTGACTTCTCCTTATACCAATGAAGATGGTATAGAGATGAAAGTTCATATTGCCGCAATAGACACTGGTGGTCATTTCACTGATGAAGTGTATAAATATGCAAAAGATCGAATGAATTTAGGTGTAATAGCAATTAAGGGTGTTGGGAGATTAAAAAGTGATGTTTTCTTAAGTAAGCCAAATAAGATTGAGACAAATTCAGTTGGGAGGAGTTTAAGAAGAAGTGTTTTGCTGTTCTCTGTGGCTGTTAATAAGATAAAAACACATCTTCATAGACGATTAAAAGAGGCAGAACCTGGGCAAGGATACCTTCATTTCTATCCAACTGTTACAAATGATTACTTTGAAGAATTAACAGCAGAGCGTGAAGTTCGGAAGGTAAAGAACGGTTATGAAGCAGATCGAATATGGATGAAGAAGAGTGGAGCAAGGAATGAAGCATTGGATGAAATGGTATATTCCTACGCTAGTTTGCAACGTTTATATCAGATATATGATCGTAGAACTATATGGAAACAGCTTGAAAGGAAGCGTGAGGAAGAGATGAAGAAAGCAGGGAAAGATGAAATAACAGAGAATAAACCAGTAGAATCACCATATAGACCTCCACAACGTCAAATTAACAAGTCTAAATCTTCCTTTGTAAATAGCTGGTGACTAATCCAACGATTCTTGTTCCCGATTTGATCTATCCCGCGGATACGGTCATTTTCGACGTTCCCGATTTCACCGATCCTATTGGTGATCCTGTAACGAATACTAATTACGCTCTTAATTGGTATGCCCGAACGAATACTGCTTCTGAAGGAGCAACAATTACGGGTGTAGATGAGGGAGCAGGTTGGAGGGTCACGGTTCCCTCGTCAACTACAACAACATTTGATGCAGGAACGTGGACATGGCAAGCAATAGCTACCTACGGTTCAACTAGATATACAGCGGGCCGTGGTCAATTCACTGTTAAGGCTTCTGCTTATTACATCGGGACTCCTGGTGCTTTTGATGATAGATCTCGTGCAGAAATTGATCTTGGTCACGTAGAAACTGCCATTAGGACATTGGCAGAAGGCGGAATGGTTCAGGAATATGCAATAGGTGGAAGAAGTTTAAAGAGATACAAGATGGGAGAACTGCTGCAATTAAAAGCAGAGCTAGAAAATGAGATCAATATGGAAAGAAGGAAAGAGAAAATGCGTCAGGGTCTTGGTAATCCTGGTTTAGCAAAAGTGAGGTTCAGCTAATGGCTATTTTTGGTTTCGGGCGCATAAATGCTCTTAGAAAGCAGTTATTTGAGGCTAAAACACGTAATGCGAACCTTAAACGCGCTTATTCTGCTGCTCAAAACAATCGTTTAACGTCTGATTGGGTCCGGCCTTCTACTTCTGCTGATAGTGAAATTAAGAATAGTTTGAAGACTGTTCGTAACTCTGCAAGAGAATTAGTTCGGAATAGTGACTTTGCTAAGGCCGCTTTGAGGGCAATTAGAAATAATGTTGTAGGGACAGGCATCAAGAATCAAGCGCAAGTATCCATGAAGCGTGGTGATCGCTTGGCAGAAAGTAAGAATGCTGAGATCGAGAAGAAATTTAAAAGGTGGGGTAATGCTAAACGTTGTCATGTTGGGGGCAAATTATCTTGGGGGGAAATACAGGCTCTAAGTATTACTTCAATGCTTGAATCTGGTGAAGTTTTTGTTCGTCTTGTTAAGCAAACTTTTGGAGATAGTCGAGTACCACTTGGCCTGGAAATTATTGAAGCTGATTTATTAGATGATGGTTATAACATTATTCTGAAAAATGGAAATCAAGTAAAGATGGGAGTTGAGATAGACAAGTGGCAGAGGCCAGTTGCCTATCATTTTTGGGATTATCATCCAGGGGATTATCAATTCTCTTCGACACCAAAAGAGTTAAAGAAAAGGATAAGAATATCTGCTGACGATATTATCCATCTTTATACAATGGAGCGTCCTGGTCAGACGCGGGGAATGAGCGCATTTGCTTCTGCAATTATGCGTTTAAGAAATTTAAGTGGATACGAAGAAAGTGAAATTGTTGCTGCTCGTGCAACAGCTTCAATGATGGGATTTGTAAAGACTCCAGACCAAGATTTGTTTGAAGATGGTACTTATGCTCAAGAGTCTGTCCTTGATTTTTCTCCTGGTTCTATCAGACGTTTAGCGCCTGGAGAGGAATTGCAATTCTTCTCTCCTACTAGACCCGATGATTCCTTTACTCCATTTGTTCAACAGATGCTTCGTGCTGTTGCAGCAGGTGTTGGTTGTTCATACACGCAAGTAAGTTCTGATTTTAGTCAGTCAAATTACAGTTCTTCTCGTTTAGAGATTCTTGAAACAAGAGCACATTATCGAACATTACAACAATATTTAATTGAAACGTTATGTCAGGAGGTATATAATAAATGGATAGAGATGGCAGTCATGTCAGGCGAGTTGGACTTGCCTGGTTATGATAGTGAGCCGGAGAGATATGAAGAATGCAAATGGATTCCACCTGCTGCTCAGTTTGTAGACCCACAAAAAGAAGCTGCTGCTTATAAAGCTCTTATTCGTAGTGGTGTAATGACTTTATCCCAAGTTATTTCTTTACATGGCGGAGATTTTGAGGAGCAAATGCGTCAACGTCAAAGAGAAGTTGAAGTTACTAAAGATTTGGGTATTGTTTTAGATACTGATCCGTCCCAAGTATCAGATCAGGGTAATATGCAATCTGAAAATAGTTCTAATCAACCAAATAACTCTAAAGATGACGAATTAGACTAATATCTATTCAAGTTCTTTAGTAGACTTATGAGAGGGAAACAATCTGCAAAGCGTAAAGCCTATAAAACAAAGGCGAAAGGTTTTGCAGCTTCACGTTCAGCGGCTGTTGCTGAACCGCCTGTAGAGGTGGTTGAAGAAACAGTAGTGAAAGAAGTTGTAGAACAAGAACGTGATTTTACTGCTGAGAATCACAAAAGAGCACATGTCACTCAATTCATTCGTTCTAAGGATGAAGATCGTGTTATTGAATTTCCTTTCGCTAGTGAAGAACCAGTTGAACGAATGTATGGGAATGAGATATTAGAAATAAGTGAAAGGGCGATGGATATGACAAGGCTAAACACTGGTGCTCCATTACTTTATCAGCATGACGCAGATAAAATAGTTGGAGTCGTCGAAAGAGCCTACATCAAAGGCAAACGTGGCTTCGCTCGCGTTCGACTCGCTAATAACGAGTTAGGACGTGAGATGCAAGAGCTGATTTCGGATAATATTATTCGGAATGTAAGCTTCGGCTACAAGATCAATGAAATGGAAGCAGATAAGTCAACAACTCCTGTGACTTATCGTGCGACTGACTACCAGCCTTTTGAGATCAGCTTGGTCACTGTACCTGCTGATTTTAAAAACGTTGGCATTGGTCGTGCTCTTACTAATACTGAGAGCACAGAAACGGCCTCAGCCGTTAAAAGTAAACCCATTGGAGAAACCCAAGTGGAACCCAACCTTGAAAAAGAGGCTGCTATCCGCGCTGAGGCTTCAAAAGCCCAGCGTAAGGAAGTTGCCGATATGATCGCTCTTGGTCAGCGCACTCAAAATAATGAGTTAGCACAAGAGTTTATTTCCAATTCTCGCTCTTTAGAGGAGCTTCGCACTGCACTCTTGGAAAAGATGGGTGTTGAAGAAAAGCCTCTTAATCCTAAAGATGCTGAAATCGGTCTTAGCGATAAAGAGTGCCGTAGTTTCTCTTTCTTAAGAGCACTTAAAGCACTAGCACATCCGACTGATGCTGCTGCACAAAAAGCTGCTGCTTTTGAATTTGAAGTTAGTAGAGCTGCTCAAGAAAAATCAGGTAAGGAAGCTCGCGGTCTTTTGATCCCTGCTGATGTACTTGGTTATGGTCAAAGAGATTTAGTTGTTGGTACTGCCTCATCAGGTGGTGATTTGGTACAGACAGATTTACTTAGTGCTTCATTTATTGATCTGCTTCGTAAGTCTCTTGTCCTTCAGTCAGCAGGTGCAAATGTACTTACTGGTTTAGAAGGAATGGTTGCGATACCTAGACAGTCAGGTGGTGCAACAACTTACCACGTAGCTGAGAACTCCAACATAACTGAATCTCAGTTAACCGTTGACCAGGTAAGTTTGCAGCCTCGTACAATTGGTGCTTTGACTGATTATTCCAGACGGTTGCTCCTTCAGTCTTCAATCAGTGTTGAGAATCTTGTTCGTCAGGATTTGGCACAACAGATTGCTATCGAGATTGAGAATCAGGCAATCAACGGTGTTGGTACAGAGAGCAAGCCTCTTGGTATTTTGAACGTTACAGGCATTAACACTGAATCAGGTGTTGCTGCATTTAGTGACTTTGTAAATGCTGAAGCAGCTCTTGGTACAGATAACGCTTTACAAGGCAATCTTGGCTATTTGATGAACTCCGCATTACGTGGAACATTGAAAACAACTGAGAAGGCTTCTGGTACTAATGGAATCTTCGTTTACGAAGGTAACAATACTATCAATGGTTATCCTGCATACGTTTCTAACTCAATGCCTAACAGCACTGCTGTTTTTGCGAATTTCAGTGATGTTCTGATTGGTTTATGGTCTGGACTCGACATTATGGTCGATCCTTACACCGGATCTGCGGCAGGAACTGTTCGCGTTGTAGCAATGCAGGATTACGACATAGCTGTTCGTCATCCAGAATCTATTTGTAAGCTTTCCTGATTTCTTAGGAGTCTCTTATGCGTATTGAAATTCTTAAATCAACAATTGTTGATATGAACGCAGTTAGTGTTGGCGATTTTGTCGAAACAACTGAACGTGCTGCTCTGATGTTAATTCAGATGGGTAAAGCAAAAGAGGCTCCTGTGAGTCAGACTGTTGTTATTACATCTGAAGTCGAAAAGACTCCAGTTATTAAAAACCCAACTCCCAAAAAGAAAAAAGCCAATGGCAATTCTCAATCTGGGGTCTAAGACAACACATGTTGCTCTTAGAGCCAATTCTTTGGGTAACAGCACAGCCACAGGTTCTGCTGTTGACCTAGTTGCCTACGAAGGTGACATGATCGTTTTTCTTGATGCCTCTGCTGGTGGATCTGGAATTACATACGCAGTCAAATTGACTGAGTGTGATACATCTGGTGGTACTTACGCTGATGTTTCTTCAGGTGGCTTCACTACCTCTAGTGCAAACACAGCTACTGCTCAGAAGATGACCTTAAACACCAACGACCTCAAGCGCTACGTCAAGTGCGTTGTGACCGTTGCTGGTGGAACAGGTACAGGGTACGTTTCTGTAAACGCATTCGCGTCTGAGAAGTACGGAGCCTAATTGAATGGCATTTGTCGAGACTCCTGATGCTTTCCTTGCTGACTTTGGCAAAACGTGCCAGATCGGTGGAGGAACAGCTTTTAAAGGAGTCCTCGACTCGCCCGCAGATGTTATAGCGGGTGGCATGGCAGTTTCTAGGGAGTATTTGTTAACAGCAAAAACTTCTGATGTTTCTTCTGCCACTCGCGGCACTGCAATTACTGTTGATTCAGTCAACTATACGATTCGGGAAAATTTGCCAGTAGATGATGCAACTTTTTCTGAGTTATTACTTAGCAAGGTCTAATGGCTGATACACGTAGAGAGTTAATCCTTGCTCGGTTGAAAACAAATTTAGATGCAATTTCTGGTGCAACTGTTTATAGGAGTCGTGTCGAACCTTTAGCTCGTGGAGAAACCCCAGCAATAATTATTGAGCCTGTATCAGATCAACCAACAGGTACTAACTTTTATGACAAATTAGATTGGACTTTAAGAGTAAGAATTTCAACATTAGTCAGAGCAGCTTTGCCAGATGATATTTCAGACACTTATACACAAGCAGTTCATTTAAAATTAATGGCAGATCAAACTGTTAATAGTTATGCTCTTGATTTAACACCAGATAGAACAGATTTCAGTTTGGTCGAGGCTGATATTCCCCTTGGAATTATCAGTCAAGACTTTCTAGTGCGTTATCGTACTAGTAGAACTGATTTAACTTCTAGCTAAATCATGGCTAAAATCGAAAAAGAAGTCCCTACTCCTAGCGCGGGTGGAACATACGTGTTCGATCCTAAGACTGGGAAAAGTACACTGATTCCAGAATCCGACACCCCAACAAAGGAAAATGGCTCTAACAAGAAAGACTTGGTTAATAGCCAAGATTGAATCATCCTACGGAACTGATCCGTCACCTGTAGGAGGGTCTAATGCAATTCAAGTTTCTAACGTCGAGTTAACTGCGCTCGAATCTGACAACGTACAGCCTGAAGCTTTTCAAGGTTTTATTGGTAATAGTACAAGAGGTACTCTTGTTGCCAATAAGCGTGTCAGCGTTAGTTTCGACGTTGAACTTTCTGGATCGGCTAGTGCTGGTACAGCCCCTGGGTATGGCCCGTTATTGAAATCTTGTGGGCTTTCAGAGACTGTAGTTAGTTCTACAAGTGTTACCTACGCGGGTGTATCAGCTTCTTTTAGTAGTTGTACGATTTACTGCTTCTATGATGGCACTCGTCATAAAATCACAGGCGCACGAGGTACTGTTTCTTTCAATTTAACGGCAGGACAGTTCGCTTCTGCTAGCTTCCAATTTACGGGTAGATACAATGCGCCAGATGGTACGGCAATGTCTGGTACATGGACACTTGCTAATCAAGCTGCTGCATTAGAAGTTAACGACGCTAATGTGACTACGGCAACTTTCCACGGTGCAACATCTCAAAGGATCGAATCGTTTGAGTTGGCTTTAAATAATGAAGTCACTTATAAGGAAACTGCCTCAAGCAAGGAAGTTTTAATTACTAATCGTGCCCCTGGGGGAACGGCTGTAATTGAAGCTCCTGCTATTGGAACTACTGATTATTTCGCTAAGGCCGCTGCGGCAGCTACTGGGAATACAAGTGTTGTTATTGGCGGCACTGCTGGCAACATTGTTACAATCAATGCTCCTCAGACTGATATTACTGGTGTTTCTTATGGAGATACTAATGGTGTTAGATCTTTAAGCATTCCGTACTTGGCACTTCCTACCACTGCTGGTAATAATGAGATCAGTTTAGTTTACACCTAGCCCTATGGCTTTTGTCCTTAAGAAGAGCACTTCTGTCTCTTGGCCTGTTGTTGTCAGGAAAGCTTCTAACGGAGGTAAATATGAAGAGCATAAGTTCACTGCTCTTTTTAAGGAGATTGGTCGGAAAAGATTTGATGAATTGATTGAGGCAGGTGACGAGGCTTTAACGGATGAGATTCTTGTTGGTTGGGAAAAAATACAAGATGATGCAGGTGTTGACTTCCCTTTTAATGAGGCCAACAAGAAAGAACTATTGGATGACTTTACAGTGATGAAAGCTGTGATTGAAGCTTACGGTAAGTTGATAACAGGAGGTACGGAAAAAAACTAGAGGAGGCTGCTAAGTATTGGGCGCGAGGAGGAGTAGTTGATGATCGTGTTGCTTCATTAGAAGCATTTGGAGCAACGCCTGAACAAATTGCAGCCGCAAAATTACAACAAGAAGAAGGTCAAGTTGATTTTGAAATATGGGAGCAAAACTGGGAAACAGTACAGATTTTTACACGTTTATCTACTCAATGGCATGTCAGTATGGCTGGATTGACAGGATTAAATTATTCATCTCTCGAATACATCTGTAGACTGTATGAAGTAAAGGATTGTGTTTCCCTTTTTGAGGGCATTCAGATTATGGAAATGGCAGCCTTGTCTTGTATGCAGAAGGAGAAGTAATGGCTCAAGCTGTAACTGATCTAAAAATAAAACTTACAACTGCGGGGGTAGAGAAGCTTCCGCAGTTGTCAAGAGCTTTCAGTGCGTTTGGTAGAGATGTAAAAAAAGCTGATTTAAACTTTAAAGAATTTGGAAAGGAACTAAAGAAACATCAATCAGAGAATGTAAGAAGTATCAATAATACTCGTGCTTTAGCAAATACTTGGAAAGAACTTGCGGCAAGTGTCGAGTTTGGCAGCAAGGAATTTAAAGAAGCAACATTAGAGGCACAAAGATTAAATAGAGAACTGCAAAAGATGGAAGGAGTAGGTAGAAAAGGTCGTTTTGGTGCTGCTGCGAAGATTGCTGGTACTGCTGCTGGTGCGACTGTCTTCGGCGGCCCTCTAGGAGGCGCAGGTGCAATAATTGGAGGAGTTGCAGGAGGAGTAGAAGGAGCCGTTACTGGAGGCGTTTATGGAGCAATGGCGGGACAAGCTTTGAGGGGGTTAGGAGAGACAGCAACTTACGCAGCAGATATTAAAAAGCAAAGAATGGCTTTGCAATTAGTTGTTGCAGATAATGATAGATATGCTCAATCAATGGAGTTTATACAGAAGACAAGTAAAGAATTAGCAATTCCGCAAGAAGTTATAACAAGACAATTCACTCAATTATCTGCCTCTGTTTTAGGTGCAGGTGGTTCGATGGATGATGCTGAGAAATCCTTTCTTGCCGTAACGAGTGGCATTAGGGGCACAGGTGGAAGTATTCAAGATATGAACGCAGCCTTGACTGCGACTTCTCAGGTATGGAGCAAGGGAAAGGTCAGTGCGGAAGAATTGCGGCAGCAGCTTGGTGAAAGACTTCCTGGTGCGTTTACGATCTTTGCTGAGTCGATGGGCAAGACTCCTGCTGAACTAGATAAAGCATTAGAGCAAGGCAAAGTAACGCTATCTGATTTCCTTGCTTTCTCTGAAAGTTTGATTGATAAGTATGGCGAAAAAGCAGTGATGATTGCTCAATCTACTTTTGCTGCTGGAGACAGGATGCAGACAGCTTTAAGTAAGTTGAAAGAAAGCATGGGAACTTTAATTCAACCACTAGGAGCAGCAATACAAGAATATATGATAGGTGGGATTGAACAGTTAGATAAAGCTGTCAGAACAGTCTTAGAAAATATCCCTAAATTGGTTTCTTATAGCAGAACTCTTCTTAAACTTGCTAGTGCTTACGCTGCTGTCTGGACAGGTATTATTGCTACGAAGGCTTTAGCTGCGATTATTAAGGGTGCAAAAATTCTTTTAGATATAGACAAAGCGAGGCTGGCGGTCACGAAGGCGAGAGCCGCAATAGAGGCTACTTTGGCGGCAATTGCATCAACGCCTGGCCTTTGGACGAAAATTGCAGCAGGTGGCACAGTCGCGATAGGTGCTTATGCTCTTTTAGATAAAGTCATCAATGATGCAACAGCGTCAGTCGAAAATTTATATACAAATATTGATTTAATAGGAGATATTACATCAGGTAAAGGCAAAAAAGGAGATAAGGGAGATAAGAAGAAAGGTCCATTCGCTGATATAACAGCAGGAGCGAAAGCTTATATAACTAGCGTTACTGATTTCGCAAAACAAACTCAGGATATTGTTACTAATGCTTTTAAAGGTATGGAAGATGCCTTGGTTGAATTTGTGACAAAAGGCACTTTAGATTTCAAGAAACTTGCTCAATCTATCATTGCTGATATTGCCAGAATTGCCATCAGAGCTTCTATTGTTGCTCCTTTGAAAGCGATGTTGGGATTCAAGGATGGAGGAGTCTTTGCACAAAATGGGATAGTGCCATTTGCGCGTGGTGGAATTGTTAATAGCCCTACGGTTTTTCCTTTTGCTAATGGCATGGGCTTAATGGGGGAGGCGGGGCCAGAAGCAATAATGCCTTTACGTCGTGGCCCAAGTGGTCGCCTGGGTGTTGAGGCGGGAGGAGGAACAATGGGAGGAATTAACGTTAATGTTGATGCGTCAGGTTCTAGTGTTGAAGGAGATGAGCAGCAAAGTAAAGAATTAGGCCGACTTATTGGGGTTGCAATACAGTCGGAATTAATACGTCAAAAACGACCTGGAGGAATACTTGGCTGATGGCTACATTTGATGATTCCACTGTTGGGACAAGCACAGGAGGGACGACTCCTGACTTTAAAATGAATCGTTCTAGTCGGCCTCAAATCAGGAAGACGCAGTTCAATGATGGCTATTCACATCGAATAAAATTTGGGATGAATATTAATCCTCGGAAATGGACATTAACTTGGACTGCTAAAGATGAAACAGATGCTGATGCTATAGAGGCTTTCTTCGATGCAAGAGCAGATGACGCGGCTTCGTTTGATTGGACCCCACCGAATGAATCAACTGCTAGTAAGTTCATTGTTGAACCAGGATGGAATCGTAGGGTTGACTACGCAAATATCAATACAATTACAGCGACTTTCCAACAAGTATTTGAACCATAAATGGCTGTACCTGTTTCTGAATTACAGAAAAGTAATCCTAGTAATATAATTGAACTTTTTCAGCTTCAATTAGATTCAACTATTCATGGTGCAAATACCACTTATTACTTTCATAATGGTGTCTCTGAAAACAATAATGCAAATATTATTTTTAATAATAACGAATATACAAGGATGCCAATTCAAGCTGAAGGCTTTGAATTTGATGGCAGACAATTACCAAGACCGAGTATAACTATTTCTAATATCTTAGGTACTTTTACAACATTGCTTCTTACTCTTTCACAGGGATTAGAGGGTGCAAAGGTAACAAGAATTAGAACACTAGAAAGATATATTGACGGAGCAAACTTTGCTGGTGGGAATATAGAACAGGAATATAATTCGTCCTATTATATCGTTCAAGAAGATGGAGATTTAATACTACAAGAAGAGGGAGACAACCCACATGGAACTCCTTCAGGAACTACAGAATTTCCTCGCGAAATCTATTTTATTGACAGAAAAAAGTTAGAAAATAGAGAAGTTGTTATTTTTGAATTAGCTGCGAGTTTTGATCTTGATGGTGTTCGTTTACCTAAGAGACAAGTTCTCCCAGCAGACTTCCCTGGTGTTGGAACCTTCTATTCGTAATGTGGAAGAATGATGCGTTAGAACATGCGAAAAAAGAAGACCCAAGAGAATCTTGTGGTCTTCTAGTAGTTGTAAAAGGGAAAGAGAAATATTGGCCTTGTGGAAATTTAGCTGTTAACCCAGAAGATCAATTCATATTAGATCCTTTGGATTGGGCTAAAGCAGAAGATACAGGTGAAATTATGGCAGTTATTCATAGTCATCCAATAACAAGTCCTCAGCCGAGTGAAGCAGATAAAGTTGCTTGTGAAAAATCAAACATCAAATGGTGGATTGTTCAGCCCAATTTGAATCAATGGGTTGAATACGATCCATGTGGTTACAAGGCTCCACTTATAGGAAGAACATGGGTTTGGGGAGTACAAGATTGCTGGAGCCTATGTCGAGATTGGTATCAGGAAGAGTTAGGAATTAAGTTGCTTGATTGGGACAGACCTAATAATCCAAGTGATTTTGTTAAGAAGCCAATGTTTGATGCTTGTTTTGAAGCAACAGGATTTCGAGAATTAAAAATAGACGAAGATTTAGAAAAGAATGATTTGTTACTAATGAGTATTAGTAGTACTGGTTTAAACCATATCGGGGTGTACTTAGGGGATCAAATGGTTTTACATCATTTACAAAATAGGCTTTCAAGTCGTGACTTATTGGATGAATGGCTATTAAAATGTACTGGTAGGAGGATTCGTTATGTTGCGTAAAGTAAAACTCTACGGAGATCTTGCGAAATTTGTAGGAGAAAGAGTCCTTGAGGCTGATGTTACAACGGCTGCTCAGGCAGTGCGTTTTTTATTAGTTAATTGGCCTGAATTGGAAAAATATATGGCAGACAAGCACTATAAAGTTGTTATTGACGACTGGGAATTAGAAGCAAAAGAATTGCATTATCCAGCAGGAGGAAGTTCTATTAAAGTTATCCCTGTTGTTGGAGGTGCAGGAAATAACACGACAAGAATCATTATTGGAGTTGCCTTAATTGCGGTCGCTATTTTTGCTCCAGCAGCGGGGATTGGATTAGGAGGTTCAGGAATGACTTTTGGGACAACTTCAGGTGCTTTTAGTTGGGGTGCAGCAGCAGCAATGGCAGGAAATGTTGGTATGGTACTGACCTTAAGTGGAGTCGCAGGTATGCTCACGCCTGTTCCTGGCATACCAGAAAACGAACAAGATCCAAGGCTCTCATTTAGTTTTAGTGGGCTTCAGAATACAAGTCGTGCTGGAGTCCCTGTCCCCATTTGTTATGGAGAAGTTCTAACAGGATCGGTTACGATTTCAGCAGGTCTTGATACGGTACAGGTGGAAGCATGAGCGTAATTATTGGATCTGGAGGTGGAGGGAAAGGCGGAGGCGGTGGAAATCGCACCCCGACTGAAGCGAAAGACAATCTTGATAGTAAAGCTTTTGCGAAATTGATAGATCTGATTTCGGAAGGAGAGATAAGTGGTCTAGCAGATGGGGCTAAGTCTATTTTTTTAAATAACACTCCTTTACAAGCTGCTGATGGGTCGTTTAATTTTAAAGATGTATCTTATGAGGTAAGGACAGGGACATCGAATCAGACAAATATTCCGATAACAACTGATGTTGAAAGTGTTTCACCAACGGGGTTGTCAACGATTGTTCAATCAACTCCAGGTGTTAAACAAATAACAGATTCCGATGTTGATGCAGTCAAAGTAGTTATATCTGTTCCCACTCTTCAGCGTATTTCAGATAAAGGTGACATTTATGGAACAAGTATTCAGTTACAGATAGCCGTTCAATATAATGGTGGAAGTTATGAAACAAAAGTATCAGGTAACGCAGGAACAATAACAGGTAGGACGGCAGATTTATACGAAAGAGAGTATTTAATTGCATTAGATGGTGCTTTCCCTGTAAATATTAAAGTTACAAGGATAACTGCTGATAGTACCAGTACAAAGTTAACAAATGCGTTCCAATGGAATAATTATGTGGAAATAAAATACGACCAAAGAACATATGCGAATAGTGCAATTATCGGTATGCGTGTTGACGCAGAACAGTTTTCAAATGTACCTACAAGGAAATATAGAATAAAGGGGATTAAAGTGAAAATACCTCATAATGCCAGTGTTAATGCGGATGGTAGCCTTTCCTATTCTGGTACTTTTAATGGAACATTAGGAGCAGCACAGTACACTAATGATCCAGCTTGGTGCTTGTATGATCTTTTAACATCCTCCAGATATGGCCTTGGAGCGCATTTAGTTGAAGGCGAATTGGATAAATTTTCTTTTTATTCAGCGAGTCAATATTGTTCAGAACAAGTAGATGATGGGACAGGTAATGGTACTACTGAACCGCGATTCTCTTGCAATATAAGCATTAACAATCAGCAGGAGGCTTATCATGTAATAAATCAAATGTGCTCTATATTCAGAGCAATGCCTTATTGGGAGGCAGGTAGTTTGACGATAACGCAAGATAGCCCTGCTGATGCTAGTTATTTATTTACTCTCGCAAATGTATTAGAGCCAGGATTCTCTTACTCGAACTCAAGTCAGCGCACAAGGCCAACAGTTGTAGTCGCTAAATATTTAGATTTAGACTTAATGGATATAAATTACGAGGAAGTTGTTGATACTGCAAACCAAGCCAGATATGGATCAATTATTAAAAACATTAATGCCATAGCTTGTACATCAAGAGGTCAAGCAAATCGTCTAGCGAAGTGGTTTTTATATATGGAAAACTTGGAAAGGCAAGTAGTTAGTTTCTCTACATCTATTGACGCTGGAGTTGTTGTTAGGCCAGGTCAGATTATAGAGATTGCAGATCCCGTAAAGAGTGGTGAGAGGAGAGGTGGTAGAATTAAATCTGCAACAACAACGGCTATAACTGTTGATGATATAGGAGATATTAGTTATACAATTGGTGCGACATTATCTGCTGTTTTATCTGATGGCTCTGTAGAAACAAAAACAGTTAGTGGGATCAGTGCAGGAGGGGTGATTAATGTTGCTAGTGATGCTTTTAGTTCTGCTCCTAATGCAAATAGTGTTTGGATCTATCAAACAGTGGACATTCAAACATCTACATGGAGAGTGTTAACATTAGAAGAAAAAGATGGGATAGAATATGTTATTACTGCCAATGAATACCACGCGGGGAAATATGCACACGTTGAAGATAATATTACCCTTACGACAAGAGATATTTCTAATTTAGATGTACCTCCAGCATCCCCTTCGGGTTTGGTAGGAGAGGAGGTTATCTATGAGAACACTGGAATTGCAAGAGTAAAAATTATACTTAGCTGGACAACATCAACTGATAATGTATTTATAAGATGGAGATTTGAAGAAGGAAACTGGGTAGGTAGAACGATAGAAAGTTCTAAGAGCTATGAAATTTTAGACACTGTAGATGGAAACTATACGATTGAAGTTTATAGCGTTAGTGCTTCTGGTCTTCGCTCTACTGCACCTGCAAAATTAGATCCTTTCGTTGCACAAGGCAAAACAGCAAATCCAACACAAGTTACAGGAGTTAGTCTGTTACCTATTGATGAAGCAAGTGCAATTCTTAGTTGGAATAGATCAACAGAACTTGATGTATTACTGGGAGGCAAGACTTTAATTCGTCATTCTGAGTTGACGAGTGCTGCTACTTGGCAAGATGCACAAGAAATCGTTGTTGCAGCTACAGGATCTCAAACACAAAAACAAGTCCCTTTACTTGATGGAACGTATTTACTTAAGTTTGAGGATGATGGAGGAAGGCAGTCGGGTACACCTGGAGGATCAGATTCAGATTGGGATGACACAAGGGTTGTCATTGACTATCCTGTGCCTTCTGGACGTTTAGTTGTATCGACTATTGATGAACATACAGGCAACTTTGGCGGGACAGATTCAAATACTGAATATGATGCTTCGCTAGACGCTTTAAAGTTAACAGTTACTAATAATGCTACGGCTACTAGTGGTGAATATACATTTGCTAATTCGGCTGATTTATCACAACCTTATGCTGTAAATATCAGGAGAAATATAAAAGCTAACGGTTTTTTCCTGAATAGTTTATGGGATGCAAGAACTGATCTTGTCGATACTTGGGGAGATATAGATGCAATAGGAGCAGTTCAGGCAGATAAAACCAATTGTGCTGTTTATTTACGAACAAGTTTAGACAATTCAAATTGGACAACATGGAGGGAATTTAGCAATGTACTTGTTAAGGCAAGATATATACAATTCAAAGCAAAATTAACTTGTTCAGATACGAACCAAAATATAAAAGTCATAGAACTCGGAGCCGTACTAGAATTACAAGGACGAACCGAATCTATTTCTACTCCCGTCACTACAGGGTCATCTGCTTACACTGTGACTTTTACAAATGCTTTCAAGAATACTCCTAGCGTTGTGATTACTCCAACAAGCCAACAAACTGGTGACTTCTATGAATTGGCAAACTTGAGTCGGACAGGATTTCAAGTAACATTTAAGAATGGAAGTTCTGCTGTTGCTCGACCATTTGTTTGGGGCGCTTCAGGTTTTGGCAAGGAGGTCACTTAATGGCACAACATGATTACGATATTGCTAATGCCAATGGTGCGAATTTTCGTGCTGATCTAAATAATGTATTAGATGCAGTTCAATCAACGAACAGTGGAACGTCTGAACCCAGTACAACTGTCGCCTATATGTTATGGGCCGATACGACTAATAATCTTTTAAAAGTAAGAAATGGTGCAAACAACGCTTGGATTTCTCTAGGGTCAATCAACGCAACGAATTTAGGGCTAGCAGCAGTAGCTTCTCCTACTTTTACTGGAACAGTAACAGCTCCAGAGCTTGATTTAACAGGTACAACAAGCCTTAAATTACCTGTTGGCACTACTGCTCAAAGACCAACAGGTGCTACTGGGGACTTACGCTTCAATAGCACTTTGTCTCAAGTTGAGACTTACTCTGGGTCTACATGGGAAAAGGTAGGTGGTGTACCTGCTGGAGCAATAACAAATTATGCGTCATCAACTATCCCTAGTGGTTGGTTGGAATGCAATGGAGCAACAATCAGTCGTTCAACATATGCGACTTTGTACTCGGCTATTGGGACCACGTTTGGCGCAGGTGATGGTAGTTCAACTTTTTCAATTCCTGATCTAAGGGGAGAGTTTGTAAGGGGTTGGGATAACAGCAAAGGAACTGATAGTGGAAGAGCTTTTGGTAGCGCGCAAGGATCACAAATGCAGCAACACAATCACTCTGTTGGCATCTCAGATCCAGGTCATAGTCATAATTTGCTTTATGGTTCAGGTGCTTTTGGTGGAACATCTGGTGCTGTAACTCCTAGAGATTCAGGAACCATTACAGATCGTATTAGCAGTTCTACAACTGGAATTTCTATTACTCAATCTAACGCAGGTGGAACAGACAATAGCAGCGAGAATAGACCTCGATCTATTGCACTCGTTTACATCATTAAGTTCTAGTTATGGCAAATCGTAAGATCTCGGAATTTACAGCTTTAACGGCTCCTGCTGGAACTGATGTACTTCCAATAATTGATCAAAGTGAATCAGGAGCAGATAAGAACAAAAAGATTACTTACGAGGATCTTTTATCTAATGCACCAGCGGGTAGTCAAAGTGCGCCTAGCTTTAGTTTCACTGGGGATAATGACACAGGATTAACTCAAAGTGGGGCAAATGGTTTATTACTAGCAACAGGGGGAACAGCAAGATTAACTATTAGTTCTACTGGACTTGTAACTATCCCAGGTGATTTAACTGTAAGTGGGACTACGACCACTATTGATACCACTACGTTGACAGTAAAAGATAAGAATATAGAGATTGCAAAGGGTAATGGTAATGATGCTGCGGTAGATGGGGCAGGTCTAACCATTGATTCGACTGATGGTGACAAGACATGGAATTGGGTTGATTCAACAGATGCTTGGACAAGTTCAGAACATATAGACCTTGCTTCTGGGAAAGTCCTAAAGGTTGCTGGGACTCAAGTTCTCTCTGCTACTAATTTCACAGGAACTTCTGCGGTTGCAACAACCGTAACGGTTGCAGATGAAAGTTCAGATACAAGTTGTAATGTTTTATTCACGACTGCTGCGACAGGAAATCTTGCACCAAAATCAGGAACAAATTTAACTTTTAATTCAGATACTGGAGCGTTAACTGCGACTTCTTTTGTTGGTGCTTTAACTGGAAATGTAACAGGTAATGCTTCTGGGTCTTCAGGGTCTTGCACAGGTAATGCGGCAACTGCGACTGCATTGGCAACAGCAAGAGCAATCAATGGTGTTGACTTTGATGGGACAGCAGCAATAACAGTAACGGCTGCGGCTGGAACGCTTACGGGAACAGAATTAAAAAGTACTGTTGTTACTTCAAGTCTTACATCTGTTGGAACGCTTTCATCTTTAACTGTTGGTGGTAATGCAACAATTAATGCTCAAGGAGATTTGCGTTTAGCAGATAGTGATTCATCAAACTATGTAGGATTCCAAGCTCCTGGGACTGTCGCTTCCAATGTTATTTGGACGCTCCCAAGTGCAGATGGAAGTGCTGGACAATTTCTAAAGACCGACGGATCTGGAGCGTTATCTTGGGCAACGGATGCTACAACTGATAGTTCCAAAATGCCTCTTGCTGGAGGAACATTTACTGGTTCTGTAATTCATAATTATACCGATGCAATTAAGGTTCCTGTAGGTACAACAGGTCAACGACCCACAGGAGCAGCAGGTCATTTTAGATATAACTCAACAACTGGAAAGTTTGAAGGATATACAGATG
>VTLG01006222.1_pt1 | contig 19644 bp, 18 predicted proteins | sample 4694571 | NCBI WGS metagenome assembly VTLG01 (sample SAMN12604809, study PRJNA352737) | marine metagenome | biome: ENVO:00000447; feature: ENVO:00000209|ENVO:00000569|ENVO:01000036; material: ENVO:00002151; isolation source: viral sequences binned using virsorter ...
AAAGAAGAAGAAGTAATGCCTAAGAAAAAGAAACCAGGATTATATGCTAATATACACGCCAAACGAAAAAGGATAAAAGCTGGTTCAGGTGAGAAGATGCGTAAGGCAGGACAAAAGGGCAGACCTACAGCCAAGGCTTTTAAGCAATCAGCCAAAACAGCAAGGAGAAAATAATGCCAGGACCAAGACAAAAAAGAAAGTATGTTAGTGGAAATCCGATTAAAAGAAGGATAAAAAGCACAGCAGTTAAAGGAGCAAAAGCGGTTGGGAAAAGTAGAATTAACCCAAAAACAAGAGCGTTTGGGAAAGCAGTAACTACAGGACGTGCAATTAACCCTTTTGTATCAGCAGCTTTAAAAGCAGCTAAAGGTTTAAAATCAGCTAAAGGCCGATCTAACAATCAACATTTATAGGAGAAGGAAATGCCTAAAGTAGGAAAAAGAAAATTTCCATATACAAAAACAGGAATGGCCGCAGCACGAAAAGCTAAGAAAACAGCAAGAGCTGCAACTAAAAGAAAAAGAAAATAATGGTTAACCAAAATAAATTCCCTACACTTACTTACGATACCAATAAACAATCTGATTTTACAAAGCAGATGTTAGATTTGGGTATTATTAAAAAAAGTAACGTGCAGTTAACAGGAGAAGAAAGAGATAGGTTTACTGGGGGTGATCGTAACTTACCTCAAGATTTTTTTGAGATTAATCAAAACAACCCATTATTTAATTTGGGTGCAACAAGATACGAAACCCGAACAAGAAAAAACCCGATTACTGGGCAAGATGAAGAATACGAAGAAAGTATTCAAGATCGTATACAAGGCACAATGACAAAGCCTATGTTTGGTGCAACTATGACACCTCAGTCTTTAGCAGCAGCATTAGGTACAATGCCACAAAGTATATTGCAAAACAGAAATGCTTTGTTCCAAAGGCTTGGCCCTTTAGCACAATTTTTTGCAGGATCAAGACAATATGATGATGCAGGAGATTTTACAGGAAAATTCAATCAACCTACTCCAATAGGCAGACCTAACTTTCAAGCATTGCCGAGGTATTAAATGGTAATGCAAGACTATGGCGGATTACGAGCCACAGGATCAAACCCACCACCACAAGATGAAGGGTTTTTATCTAACCTATTTAAAACTTTTGGAAAGTTAGGAACAGAACGACTAGACCAAACCATCCCAAAATTTATTCAACAGTATGATCCACAATTAGAAATCCCTGACATTTTTAAAAAAGGGAATATTAGATTTGCTCCTATTGCTATTGATTTTGATAAGTTTAGTGACCCACAAAATATTTTTAAAGACCCAATAGAAACAGGTGTTCGGATAACTGACATTTTGCCTTTTGGAGAATCAATGGTATATGGCGGTGAAATGACAGATGCTGAAAGAGCTATGAGTGCTGCATTTGAAATAGCACCAGAAGGTGTAGGCCCAGCTCTTAAAGGAGCATTTCCTATAGTAGCTAAAAGATTAGGACAATCAAAATATATGAGTATTAATCCTTCAGACGAAGAAGTAATTTCAGTTATAAAAAATCCTGAAACAGCAGACCTTTTAACTACCCCTATTCTTGATACACGTAAAGATGTATTAGGTAGTAATACACAGTCGGGTAAATTTTTTGTAACAAGTAATACCCCTGTCGATAAAAGCGAACTTACTGAAGACTTTGCATTTAAAGAAGGTCTTGAACCTAGTTTTGCTGATCCTCCTTTACCTGCTCCAAGTAATCCAAATATATTATTAAGAAAATATACTATATACGATAATACAAACCCAAACCTCCCTTTGTATGACGTAGATATGCAAGCAGGGTGGAACCCGGTAACCAGAAACAAAATGTATGACGTTTTTTCTAAATGGGCTACAGAAAAAGGCGTAAGCCCTGATGACATTCCGCCAAGTATGTTTTATAAAAATCAAAGACCAATGAAAACAGATTTTAATCCAGTCCTTCAAAAAGGAAGTATGAGGTCTAAGGCAGACCCTTTTGGAGATGAAGATAATTTTGTTCTTCCTAAATTTGATAGTTCTGGAAATATGATGACAAATCCAGATGGGTCAATAATCTATCAGGAATTAAGTCAGCCAGTAGACCGATGGGAACAATTTGCTACTAGATTAAGTGGCGGTAACCGTAAAGAAAAAATGCAAGACTTTAATGATGTTATGGAAACACTTACTTCTCAAGCTGGGGCTAGTCAACTTTATGGGAAAAGAATAACTGGTGGCAAAAGAGGGGCACAATCCCCTATGCAAATATTTGAAAGCAAACAAATAAGTAAAAAAGTAGGGCAAAGGGCTTTGCAAGAAGGAACTGCAACCCCTGAAAGTTCTTTTGTAAATCCTGGATACATTGGAAAACCTAGACCTGAAGATCAAAGATTAATGATAGATTTTTGGAAAGATATATTAACTAATGAAACCATGTCAGCAACTGGGGGTAAAACAACAACAGAAAGTTTAGCTAAAAACCTAGAACCAATTCAAAGGCTTATTGGTAAACAGGGTTACCCAGATGACACAATAATTAAATCTGAATTAGAAAATACTTATTTTTATGAAGCACTAAGAGAATTGTCTCAACCAGATATGACTAACCCTACAGGATTTTCAGAAGGGTTTGCTACTATGTCTAAAAATATAGATTTGATTAAGTATGGTATGGATAGTTATGATAAAAATTTAATAGATAGTATTTTACCCAGTAAGGTTACAAGAGATAGGGTTATAAGAGAAACTACTTCAGGCACAACAACCGACCCTGTAGACACAAACATTGCCTCACGTTTACGTCAACTTTTGCAACAAGGAATAAGGTAATGCCAAGAAAAGAAGCAAGCGATGTTCATCCAGCTTTAGTTGCAGCAACAATAGCATCAGCAGCTAAGCAACAAAACTATGGTTCACAAATAGATGGATGGGAATCATTTACGTCTGAAATGAAATCATTTTTATGGGTAAGACAATTTCATGCAAAAGATTCTGGGGCACTGGCTTACATTGGAAGATCACAATCATGGTTAACTAAATGGGTAAGACAAAATCCCAGCTTTGGTGTTGCAGCTAAAAATGTAAGAAATAAAGCTGTAGCGGTAGATGAGCTACCTAACAATGAATTGAAACGTGTAGCTAAATGGCATTTAGTACAGATGCTTAATGATCCAGAGTTACCAGTAGAAAAACGGTTAGCAGTTATAAGGCAAATACAAATATTGCCTGATGAAGAAGGGCCAACTAAAGGTGGTGGTAGAGGAAAGGTCAAACAAAAAGTTAGGCCTGTTACTTCAGAAGACATTAAACCGGGTGCAGTTGTTCCTGATAGAAGAACTCCGCTAGAATACATACAAGAGGAAGAAGATGCTTTTCCTCAAGGAATAGGGATTGATATAACAAATGACGCAACAACAATTGTTAAGGACGAGATACAGTCCGCATGAAGGACAACTAGAAGTACATTCACTGCATGCTAAAGAGAAATGGTTAGAAGCAGCTCGAAGGTGGGGTAAGTCTCGTTGTGCATTAGGTGAGTTAGAAGCAGCTTACTACGAACATTTATCAAGACCTATCGAACACATTAACAAATACCAATTAGTCCCACCAGGATTTCACGCTTGGGTTGTTGCCCCTTCCTACATTCAGGGAAGACAAGCATGGAATGAATTACTACAACTACTTGATCCTAGTTGGATACGAGATACTAACCAAGCCAATATGACTATTACCCTAAACGGTGCGTCCGAAGAGATCTGGGGAATGATAGAAATGAAATCGGCAGATAACGCTCAAGCACTACAAACAGTAGGTCTTGATTTTTTATGGGTGTCAGAAGCACAAGACATTCCTAACGCAGCTGCAGAAAAATTACGCCCTACCCTACGACAAGCAGGAAGAATGGGTAAAGCATTGTATGAAGGTATTCCTTCTGTATATCCAGAGCACTGGTTCAGAAGAGGATGCGAAGCAGCCAAACGTGGTGCACATAAAAACCACAGATACTTTCATTACACTGTTTATCAAAACCCATTACTGATGCCTCAAGATGTAGAAGAAGTTGAAGGCGATAAAGAAGTTATGCCTGAGTCTGCATGGAGACGTATGTACCTAGCAGAATTTTCTTTGTCATCAGGATTCTTTTCTAACATAGAAGATTGCATAGGTGGTGATTTATTAGATGAACCACTCCCCGGTAAAAACTATGTAGCAGGATTAGACTTAGGTGTGTCTCGTGACTTTACCGTATTAACAGTTTTAGATGCTGATGAACGCAGAGTTGTTTACCACAGATTATGGGATGGTCAATCATGGCCACAAGTACAGCAACACATTATTGCAATTAACCAAGAGTGGGGATTGCAAAGAATAATGGCAGACGCTTCAGGTATGGGTCTAGCTATGGTTCAAGAACTAGAAGCAAGTAATTTACCTGTAGAAGGTGTGTCAATTCAAAAGAACAATCGTGAGAATTTGTTAGCAACATTACAAGTAGCAATGGAACATAAGACTATACAATTCCCTGCTATTCCTATAATGTTACGACAACTAAGGGCATTCCAGCATGTTAGAATGTCTAGTGGAAATTTCAAAGCACAAGCCCCAGTTGGGGAGCATGACGATGAAGTCTTTGCTCTAGCCTTGGGTTTATCAGCTTGCAACGAACCTGAATATACACAATCTAGAAGACGTGGTTTTGGTGGCAGATATTTAGCAACACAAGACGAAACAAACAAGGGTTACGGTATTGGTGGAATGAGCAGAGGTGAAATCATAATGAGAAACAGAAGACTGGATCGTGTGGAAGAAAGGTGGGATAAGGCAGGAGTAGAATAATGGTATTAACAGATTTTAAAACAGGTGAGCCTTTAGTTCCTGGTGACATGAATTATGACGACAGTAAGCCTACTGCCGAAAACGTGTTACATATTTTTGATACTTACAAAAAACAATATCAAGAATTTCATGATCAATGCGAGGAAGAAGATGAATATTATCATGGTACTCGTTCTGTTCCTATTCCTGATGATATGCCTATCGACCCTGTTAGACCAGCTACGGCTCACGCTATTGTTAATGTTGCTACTGATCACGTTGATGTCAACAATCCGTCTATCTTCGTACCAGCTCCATCACCCAGAGCAAAGAACAGATCAGAACGAATACAAAAATTCTTGCAAGGTGTATGGATGCATATACCTGAACACACCAAAAGAACAATAGTAAAACACTCTATTCAGTATGGAGTTGGATTTATTAAAACTTGGTGGGATGGTGATAAGTGGCCTGATGCTCCTTTACTAGATGACTATACAGATGAAGGAGAATATAAAGAAGCTTTACAAGATCACTTAGACGAAAGAAACATTTCTTTCCCTTTTATTATTGATGCTGTTAATCCTAAGAATATGATTTGGGATGACTCAAGAGCAGGGATGAAATGGGCAATTGAGTTTTACGAAACAGATTGTAATGACATACAAATGTTATACCCAGAGTGGAGACCAATGATTCCTGGTACAGACACAGTAACATTCTTGGAATACTGGGATGATACTTGGTGTGGAAGAATGGCAGATGGAGAATGGGTATGGGGGCCATACAAACACGGATATGGATTTAACCCTTACGTAAAAATACAACCAGCTACATCTTTAGATTATGATGTAGGTATGCCTGAAGACAGGTACCAAGGAATACTTAAACCTGTACACAGTCTACTTGATTCAGAAGCAAGATTGATTACACAGTACGAAGCAATACTTAGACAATACGCTTGGAGAACAATTGATTTCTACGGCCCTGCATCTTCAGCAGAAGCAACAATGGATGAATACGAATTGTTTGCAGCTAAGAACTGGGTACGACCAAATGTAAATATACAACCATCCCCACTTGCAATGCCACCACAGGAAATATTGCAACAACTTGGAATGGTACAGACAATGATTGAAGAGGCTACATTCCCTAACGTAGTCAGAGGTATGCGACCATCAGGTGTTTCCACTGGGTTTGCACTAAGTGTTTTAGCTGGTACAGGAAGATTAGTCTTTGGTAAATTTGCCGATGCTATGGCTAGGGGAATGGAACATGCAAATGAACGATTCTTAAAATTAGTAAACAATAAAGCTATAGGTAAAGTAACTGTACATGCTAGAAGTAATGTACAAAACTTTGATCAAGCTATTGGCCCTGATGACATAAAAGTATTTTATGAAAACTCAGTGTCTTTAAAAGCCGAAGCCCCAGAAGAAAGAGAACGTGAAGCATTGTTAGCATTGCGTTTATGGAATGGCGGATCTGGATTAATTAGTTTATACGAAGCACAAAAACGTGTGGGTATTACTAATCCATTAGAAGAACAAAACCAAATGGCTGCTGAAAAATTATTAGAAATGGCTCGTGCTCAACAAGCTGAAGAAGTTGCTCAAGCTGTACAGTTAGAACAACAACGAGCACAGGCAGCAGATATGTCTGCCAATCAATTAGGTACACAGTTCTTACCGGGGCAAGCACAATTGCAACGACCAGGTGAAGCTGGAATACAAAGACAAAGAGTTGGTGAAGGAACAGATCGAGAGGCTACATTCCCACGAGGAATGGGTGGACTTGATCTATTAGGATCACAACTTGGAACTGCCACAGGTGGTGGTAGAAATATGCCTACAGGAGATAGAGTTTAATGGCACACACAGCAGGACATAGAAGAGCTCAAATGGTAAACAGGCAGAATAGACTTAAAGCTAAAGCAGGTAAAAGAAAAATATCAGAAAGAAAAAGAGTGCAAGAAAAAAATAGAATTAACAGAACAACTGCAACTAACAGAAGAATTGCAGCTAATCGAAAAAGAGCAACGACTAGAAAAAGGAGAAGGTAATGGTAAAAGAAACAGACTTATTAAAAGACCCAGTTTCCGTAGCACAACTAAGATATCGAGAACAAATTAGTGCTTTTAAAGCTCAATACTTACCTGACCCCAAAAAAGAAGTTAAAGATTTTGCTGACAAGTATGGTTATAGACTTGATGCTTTACGAGGTAAATAATGACCCCGGAAGAAAAAAGAAGAGCGAACAAACGCATAACTTTATTATCTAATAATATTAAAACACAATTTCAAACCGAAAAAGACAAAAGGGCTGGGGACTTAGCTGGTCTTATTCGAGAAATATCAGCAGGGTTAGGTACTCAAGAAATGATTGAGGCTCAACTAGAAGTTGGTGAAGAAAATGTTTTTGTTAAAGCTTTAGACGCAGATGCTGATGAAATTTTTGATGATGCTAATCAATATCTTGCTGACATTCAAACAGAAATTGAAGATGAGTGGAGAACAACAACAGGTCTTGAACTTACTACAGCTGAAAAAAATATAGTAGCAGATCGTATTGCTAGCCAAACATTTGGAACAGCGATAGATTTTGAATTAGGTATTCCCTCAGAATTAAGTATTCCCTCATATGGGGTAGGGCTTCCGGGTGATTTATCTTTTTTAGTTAACACTAAAATTAGTGATGGGGAAACACAAATATTAAGATTCCCAACTCATTACACAACCGATAAACAGATTGGAGAAATTGCTAGACAATTAGATAAGGCTGGTATTATTGATACTAAAGATAGAGATAGCGGTTCTGCTGTACTTGAAGCTATAAAAAACAACTTGTCTACATTTAAAAGACAAATAGATGAAGTTACGTCTGAAACAAATAAGAATTTTTCAAACGCAATAGATACATTAATTGAAAATGCTAACCCTGCACTTCCTCCAACTACTCCTGAGCAATTTAAAAAAGTTGGTGCATACCAATGGATTAATCAATTAAGTAATCCGGGCGTACAAAACTTTCCTCCTAATATGTTACAAGCAATAGCACAGGAACAGTATTCTCAACAAGTTACGCAAGAACCAGAAATGCAAAAACAAATAGAGGGTTACACAAAGAATTTTCAAGACCTTATTAAAACTCTTAATCCTATTTTTAGTAATGATCCAGCTGCTTCTTACAAACAAAACATTCTTAACGATATGCTTAAAAGTACGGTAGCTAAAATGGAAATGGTTAAATTTAACCCTGAGTTAGACTCACAACAAAAGCTTGAAGCATTAAATCAATTGCAAGTTACTTTTGATAAAGGCAGTGAAGATGGTAGTGTGCCGGGTATCGCAGAGGCTTTTAAAAGAGCAGAAACTCAATACGGAATAGATCGAGCCACACAAACAAGAGATAACGCAAATCGCAACCCTGAACAGTTTCAGCAAAACTATTTACAAGCGAGCCCTAGTGAAAGGAAAATTCTTGATGAAGATTTAAACATATTAAATCAACAGGGATATTCAATTACTCCTAGCGGGAAATTTGTTGAGCAAGCTGACCCTCTTAATTTAAGACCTTTTGCTAACCTTGATTTTGATCCCTCAACTATTAAAGACCCAACCGCTAGGGTAGCAATGGAAATGATGATGGCTTACACACAGGGAATGACTCCTGAACAACAATTTAATATGCAATTAGGACTAAATCCTCCAGCACTCCCTTCTAACCTTGTAGACCAATTTGAACTTATAGGTAACCCTAGAGCCTCTAAATATACTCCATTACTTGCAAGTAGCTTTGATGGATCGCCTAATATGGCAACTACTCCTGAAATGCAAATGGAAGGAGGGTATGAAAATCTTTCGCCTAACAATATTAATTTGGCTCCAGATCCCAGAACAAAACCTTTAGATACAAGAGCATTGGGGCTTGGGTTAGGTGTTTCTGGTGCTCCAAATATGCAAAAACAAAAGACTCAAGAAGAGTTTAATTTAATGCCTAATCAAGAATTTGATGAGTTAAGGGGAATGTAATGGCTCAACCATATGATATAAAATATCAATCTCCAACCCCAACTCCACCAGAGGAACCTATTGCTCCAACTCCTGTTGCTCCAACTCCTATTACCCCTACTCCACTTACCCCTCAACCAGTAGATAGAGATTTATTGCCAGAATCGTTGATGGCTAGAATTGGATTAAGCAAAGGGGGGGTAGATGCTCTTGAAGGTGGGATAGACGCATACCAAGATTTAATAGAGAATGCTGCATTAATACTTACTAGGCGTACAGCAGAAGCTTTTAGACCTCAACAAAAAAGTCTTGGGGGAACAGAACCTATTCCTTCTGCTTTTGAATCTTTGTTAGGTTTGTTTTCAAAAGGAGCAGGAGCTGCATTTGAGTCAATAAGCCCTGTGGGGACAGGGTTGCCCCCTGTTATTACAGAAACATTATTAAATGTTCCATTAAAAGAATTAAATGAAAATGTTGCTAAGTTATTCCCAGAACCAACAGGTGATGATTGGGCTTATACAACTCATCAATACGGCCCAGACCCTGAAGATATAGAAGTTATCCCTAGATGGAGTGAAGTTGATATAGATATTACAGATTCTGCAAGCCCTAGTGCATTTAATGCAGAACAGCTTGGTAGGTTTATAGCAACTGGACTTGGAACTTTTGATAAAGAATCATATAAAAATATGAGTGCTTGGGAAAGAGAATGGCTTTACCCAGCTCAAATAGCTGCGTTAGGAACTCCTGCACTTAGAGGAACATTAGGATTAATAAAACCAGCTCAAGAAACAAAAGCAATAAAAGGTTTAGGATTATTTTCTGATAAAAAAATTCCTAGTCCATTAACTTCAGAGGGTGATCATTATCCAGTAATAAGTAAAATATTTAAAGAATTAAGTTTAGCTAATGGTTTAAGAAAACGATTAAATGAAACAATAACTGCGGGTTCTAAAATGCTTAAAGAAAGTTTTGTTACACCCGGAGCAAGAATTCCTTTTGTAGATATAAGTAAAGAGTATCTAGGAGGGTTAGCTAAATCACCAAAACTGGAAGCAACTGCTAAAGAAGCTGTTCTAGGAGCTAAAGCAAAAACTGGAATCCCAACTATAAAAGAAATTGCTAAACTTCCAATAGGATGGAATGAATCTATTCAAAATTTTGCAAAAAGAGCATATGCATTTACAGCAGATGACATTTTAGAATTGCAAGAAATAGTTTGGAGGAAAACTAGAGATGCTGCAAAAGGAACAAACAGTATTACTAGGCGTATTGCTACTAAAGGATTTCGTACTCCTGTAGCATCAAGAGCACTTGATGATGCTAGTGATGTAATAATGGGAAGAACAGATGATTTTTATGAAGAATCAAAAGATGCTGCTGAGTATGCTGCTAACATGGAAGCAATGGCTAAAATGTTTGATCCAGCTTTTAAACCAAACCAATCACAGCTTGGTCGTATCGAACAAATGTTTGGTACTGAAATAGCTGAAACAATATTTAATATACCTAAACGACTTGATGAAAAATATATTACTGATCCAATATTAGATGGATTAGGGGCACTTAAAGCAATGGTTGCTTCAATTGACTTTTCAGGGATAGCAAACCAAGGGTGGAAGATGGCATTTAGCCCTCACTCTGTAGAGTATTTTAAAGCTATTGGGCCAGGGCTTAGAATGGCTGACCCTGAAATAGGGATAATGAAATTTGATGAAATGGCTAGAGGTATTAAAGAACACAAGTATTACACTACTGTTGTTGAAGCAGCAGGAGATGTTTTTGATGTACTAGAATTAAGTAGTACTAGAGGAAGAACATCTACTCAAATGGAAGACAGGTTTATTTCTGATTGGGCTTACAAAATCCCGGGTGTTAAATTATCTGAACAATCTTATACAGGTTTCTTAAACAAATTAAGATGGGACATAATGTATAGACAATTAGAAACTTGGGCTAAACGAGGGCATCGCACTACAAAAGAAGAAATTCACGCCTTTGCTGAATATATTTTAATTACAACAGGAAGAGCAACTGGGGATTCTATTGAAAAGTTTTTTACTCCTTCAGGCACTCGTGTATTAGGAAATGTATTTTTTTCACCTAGGCATATGGTTTCAATTCCTCAGTTTTATTGGAGAGGGCTTAAATCTGCTTTTGATCTTGCGTCAGATGCAGTAGGAGTTGGAGTAACAGGAGGTAGGTTTGTAGCTAAACCTAGTGCAATATTTGGATCTGGAAAATTTAATGAAATAAGTAGGCTTCATGCAACAACATTAACTATGCATCTTGCTAAAGGTACAGGGCTACTTTATGGGTTAAGCGAAGGAATAAAATACTGGCCGAATAAAGTTAAAATTCATAATGAAGCTACAGGCAAAGTAGAAGAAGTAGATGTTAAAAGAGATGTAAAAATTGGAGTTGATCCTACTGCTACAGATTTTGGAAACTTATCAGTTGGGCCATATAAATACAATCTTTTTGGTGGAGATGCTTCTTTTTTTAGAACAGTATTTAGGGGAGGTCTTGGGAAAACAACAACTGGTTCAGGTTTAGAAATTGACACAAATATTGTTGACGAAGCTAAGAAATATCTTAGAAATAAATTATCACCAGGGTTTGGAGAAATAATTAATACAATAAAAAAAGAAGATTTTTTAGGAAATACAGTTAAGCCAGTTTGGAAATTAGATACTTGGGAAGAAGTTGAAGAAGGAATAGTTGATAGGTTTGCATCTATTCTTATGCAAGAAGTTAGGGAACAGGGAGCTTTAATGGACGATTGGGCTAAGAATCCTCTTTTATTATCCCCATCACTTTTTGGAATTATGACTTCAGTATATGACACACCAGAAACTATTAAAAATAGTTTATCTGTAGATAGATTTGGTTTACTTTATGAAGATTTAATAGATGAACCTGATGGCGTTAATAAACAATTATCAATAGATATGAGTCCAGAATATATGAACTGGCAAGAAAAAAAGAACGAAAAGAAAGCTTTGCCTAACCCAGAAGAAGTTTGGGCTACTAACTTAACATTATATAAAGATACTGTACTTAAAGCTGAAAATGAACTTATGAACTTTTTAGATGCCCCTAGGCAAGGTGAATTTGGACAGCAATATAATAAAACTTTAACTACGGCTATACAAAGATATACTTCAACAAAAGGTAGTGCTTTTAGGAATTTAATTCCTCACTATGTAGAAGATGTAAAAGCTGCACAAATGGCTGAAAGAGGAACAAAAGAAGATATATTTAATACGTACCGTAGTCAATATTGGGATGCCGAATTACCTGTAAATTATACAACAGGCGTGCCCGATCATGAAGCAAGAAAACGAATACAAGAAGCTGTTTTGACAGAAGCTGAAATAGTGCTTGGCCCAGAGCTAGCATTTTTTATTACTCAAAAAAATCCTGTTTCTCAAAACCCTGACCCTAGAATACGTGAAGCTATTAATGCAGCTGTCGACCAATACAGAGATGATACAGATTATTTAACTACAAACTTTTATGACTTATCAGACCAAATTGTTGCACGTAAATATAATGGTAAATATATAGAGTTATACAATAGCTATAAACAAGATAGTAATCAATTTATAACTGAAATTTTAGAGCCAGATTTTATGCGACTTCTTGTAGATATTAAAGAGGCTAAAGAAATATGGAGGAGGGCTGATCCAAAAATTGAAGTAGCAATGTGGAGATTAGGTAATATCCAAACTGACGCAATATTTAATCAAAAAGCAAAAGCTGAAGTTGTAACAATAATAAAAGCACAACAAGAACAAAATGCACGTTAAGATTGACAGAACATATATGCTAAACCTAAACTGTATACAAATCGTTACGGTAACTCATCAAAACAAGATAGGAGAAACTAGGTGACTACAGACAATACAGACATGACATCTGCAATAGATCAGGATCAGGCTCAGTTGGATGCCGTTCAGGAGGCAACCCCTCAAACTAACTCCGACTCAAACATGACTGGCGAGATTCAGGCTTTGAAGGATATGCTAGAACAGCAGAACCGACAAGTAGCTGGTTTACAGTCAAAGATAGATAGGGGTCTGAATAGCATACGTAGAGATAGTGAGGATGCGACACGCAAGCAACAAGAAGAAGCTGCACAAAGGTATATTCAAAATTTACCTGAAGAACACCAAGGTGCATTTAATTCTATGTTGCAAGCTAATCAAGCTTACTACCAGGAAAATCAAAAACTTAGAGATCAAGTTGATCAAGTTCCACAAGAACCAAATCAGCCTCAACCAACGGCAGAACAAAGCCAATGGGATCAAGTTTATGCTATTCCTAAAAGTTTAGGTATTGATCCGCAAACTCCCGGTATTGATTACGCAGCTTTTACTGATCCGGGTTTAAATGAAAATCAACGGAGAGACAGGTTCTTTGCTAGTTTAAAACCATTAATGGGTGCTACCAATCAGGCTCCCACAGGTCAAACTACCGAGGCACCAGCATCACAAGTACAAAGTCCGCCAGCAGGTGGTACTCCAGCAGGTGGTGCGTCATCCAATATGAGATCATTAGAGCAGGTGCAAAGTGCCTATATTGAAGGCAAATTATCAAAACAAGAATATACAGACCAGCTGAATAGGCTTGGTCAATAGGAGAATAAAATGGCAACAGGACTATCTTTGTCCAGTACGTCTAACTTGACTAACGGACAACGCATAATGATTGCGTCTGCGAAAGAAGCGTTCGAGCCTGCCGCACCAGATCCCGATTTGATTGAAAGTGAAAGAATACCTACTGGCGTAAAGCAGTGGGATATCAGCACTTACGCTCGAATCTCTGATGCACAAGCTTTAACTGAAGGTGTTGACCTTTCATCAGTACAACAACTTCAAACAAATTCATTACAATTGACACCCGCTGAACACGGAATACTTGTTACATTGTCAAACCGACTTATCAGAAGGCAAGGCGATAGTAGCGTAGTAACAGTAGCAGGTCGTCAGATTGGTGCGTCACTAAGACGCAGAATGGCTAAAGATGTTATAGCTCTTTATGATGGGTTTTCAAAATCCACACCGGGCTCTGGTGCTTTAGACATTACGCACTTTAGAGGTGCAGTAGCTTACCTTATGACTGATAATAATTCAGCATACGGCCCAGCTCCTATGCCTGTACAAGCTGCATTACACGTAGAACAAATTTCAGACATTATTGCTGACATATCAGACCCAAGTACGGTAGCCACAGGTTCTTCTGGAACCCCAACTACTAGAAATGGATTGTCTGCTGAGATGATTCAAAGATGGTACAGAGGAACAGACCGACTATACGGTGTAGGAATCGTACATAGTGGAAACATTGAAAGGGCTTCTGACAGCACAGCTAAAGGTGCAATATTTGCATCCGAAGCTTTGTATATGGTTATTGCTAATGACGCTGATGTTACCGAAGAAGAAGACAATTCTCTCAGAGCGAAAGAATATGGAATCTTCCAAGAGTGGGCAGAAGGCGAAAGAGCAGACCCACATGGTGTTGAAATTCATTCTGATGCAGCTACAACTATTTAATTGAGGTGACCTTTGGTTAGTGAAGTAAAGGAATATCAGGGCGACCTACCTTCTTCTAGGGATAGGCAACGTATCGTAAACGAAAGTGGACGAGATGCTGTCATGTTTGATGTTACGTCTGATTCTACAAAGATAAGACTTTGGGATTTAATAGATGAAACATGGACTGCTCCCTTAGAAAGAGATATGGCTACAAATCATTATCTTAGGAAAATGGTTTATAGATGTTCTGTTTGTCCTGAAGCTTCTTTGTACCAAGATGATATTAAACGTCACATTGCACAAGTAAAAACTGCGTACGAAATGTGTGCTGATGCCGAACTATTAAGAGGTATTGGTGAACATGGGCAACCTACTTTTATTTGCTCTGGATGTGGTGCTCCAATGTCAATGCGTAAGAACCAAGGGAAACAACATATAGATAGAATTAATAATCAATACGAGACACATGTAAATGCAAACGATGTAGATATACTACTTACTTATAGATATTCAACATCACCTTCAGTGTCAATGCCACAACAAGTTGTTGAAACAATACATTTTGGTGGCGAAAAACCTGTCGTACAACAGAAGAGTCAGAACGCAAACGAAGTTATACGTAAACCTCGCAAGCGTAGAAGGAGAAGAAGATGACAACTAAGGCTCCAGAGACAATAAGCGTAGACCCTTGGGACTTCTTTTTAGAAGATGATCTAGCAACGGAACACGTTGAAAAGTTTCGAGAATGGGAATGGCCTCACATGCTTAAAGAATTAAAGCAAGAATATAACTATGTTATAGGGAAAGGCCAGGAGCCACATTGGGTAACCCCCGGAACTGCTATTCTTTACCATGAACAAATTGTAATGATTGCTTATGGGAGAGAAGAAAGTAAAGGATGGAAACCTACTAATCCTCTACCAATAGGTAATGCTGGACAGTTGTTAAATTATCTCAAAAAGGGTTTCCGACTCCGTGCTAATGTTGAACCATTAGTTAACGTTGAGTTGTCTGAGACTGCTGATTCCGCTGAAGGTGATTACGAAAACACTCCGTACGTAGTAAAGCATTCTCGTGGTGAACGTAAGTTTATTAATTGGGACGCTTACAGAAATTACTGTATGCATAGAAATGTTGCTCCAACTATTGAACCACCAAAAGAGATCCTGGATAAGATGGCAAAGTATTCGTACTACTGTTTAATACATGATCATGGATTTGATAGTGAAAGAGCAGCTAAACAGCATCACGGTTATTATGTAGCACGCCCACCTAGAGGGCGAGGGTTAAACCACGCTACTCTTGAGCAGATGAAGGTTGTAAAACCCAAACCTACTCAAACTAAAAAAACAACAACTAAATCAGAATAGGAAAATACAATGGCAAATTTTAGTTACGGAATTATATACGGAGATTTTGGTATAGAAAAAACAGAATCTGCAACAGCAGAGCACGCACTAGGAACAAAACTAATTCTTCCTGATGCAAGAACTTTTTACTATGCACAAAATAGTAGTGCACAAATTACTACAGCAGGGATGATTGTAGATGGAAAAGCATTGGTAGGTGCTCATGATATGGATGTACCTCCTACTGCAACACAAGCTGTTGGCACTACACAAGTTAGTTTAGAAGTCCCTACTACTGACTTAACAGCTAATCAGTATAAAGACGGATACCTTGTTTTTAATGATGAAGCTGGCGAAGGTGAAATTTACAGAATAGTATCTCACCCAGCTCACGATGCTTCAGATGATGCTACAGTTTTAATTACTATAGAAGATAGTGGTTTAAGAACTGCAATAACAACTTCTACACAAGCACAGTTGGTTTATAACCCTTATACTGAGGTAAAGCTTATTGACGGTGACGGAACACAAACAACCGGCCCATTAGGCGTAACAGCAATACCTGTAACAGCTAGTTACTATTGCTGGATACAAACTTCAGGATTAGCATCTGTTGCTGTAAGCGGAACTACTGCTTTAACTCTTGGGGACGCTATTGAAGTTTCACAAGTAAGTGCACAAAGCGGAATGGCTACTCTTGGCGACAGTTCTGGAGCAACTGACTTACTACGAATTGGTACTGCAATGGGAGTTGAATCCGTTTCAGGAGACAAAGGCTTGGTAATGTTAAGCATTAGAGCATAGTTATAGGAGATTAGACTGGGGGAGTTGTAAAAGATTCCCCTAGTCGATAAATATGTATGACATAAATAATAAATATCATCCATCATTTGTATCATTAATTCCTAAGATTAATGAAAGGGGATACCGTTCCCCTTATGCGTATGTCTCTTTTGAAACAGAGGAAGGACATATACACCATATGCCAATAGGCAATGGAACTGACAATTTGATAGTAATGGGTGATAGTATAGAGGACATTGCGAATGAATTTGTAAAAGTCTTGGCCTCATGTAACCCAAGTAAACACAAGGGTAAAGGCAGACAACACACAGCATCGCAATTTAAAGATGCTTATCATGCAGTTATTACGCAGTTAATGACTACCGACTATGATACGGAGCATGCTCATCAAATTTGGTTAGAGAAAATGTATAAGAAATGGGGCGGTCATATCCCGGCAGCGGTATTTATGCCTGTTGAAGAACAGTGGCAAATGATGGTTCCAGACTTTAAAGGTGACCCAGAATTTTATAAGATTAGAGAAGGGGCATTAGATCATTTACCAATGCCTGTTAAGGAGAAAAACAATGGCTAGACAACCTCAAGCTATAGATTATACATCAGGCACAGTTAGTAACTCAGCAGTAACTTTATTTGAAATGGGTTCTGCGTTAATTACTAGTGCACCAACTGGTGCTCGGTCTTTCTGTGGAACAGTTGAAGAAGCAGCAGTCCGTGCCAGAGGGGACGGAACAGACCCAACAGGTTCTGAAGGACAACTAATTGCAATGAACGGAATTATTTATTTAGGTGAATCAGAATTTAGTACAATGCATTTCTTTAGAGAAGCAAGTACAGATGCAAAAATTAGAGGACACTTCTACAACGTAGAGGTTGATGTTCTAATTGGGAAGGTGGGATCATGATTATTGTACCCGGTGCATCCGCAGGAGATATTGAAGGCGTTACCGCTGGAGATGGATTATCAGGTGGTGGTACTAGTGGGACTGTATCAGTAGCACTCGACCTTAATGAGTTAACAGCAGCAGCAGTTGCTGACGGTGACTTTATTCCAATTATAGATACCAATGACTCTAATGGTTCTAGGAAAGAAGCTGTCCATGACTTAGCTACTCTTTTCGCTGGTACAGGATTAACCGCTACCAGTTCTGTTGTTGCCGTAGATGCTTCACAAGCAATTACTGCTTTAACAGGTGGAGATTTAACTATATATGAAGATGCAAACAATGCAGATGTATCTCTTAAACTTGGAACATCGGCAACTGAATCTTTGAGTATAGAAGTACTGAACGGTAGTGGAAACAAGACTGCTGAAGAAATACATTTTTCTACAGCTACCGCATCTGCAACAGCAAACCATGGAAAGATAGTATTTGATATAGATGGTACAGACATTTTAACTATTGATGATGGTGGAATAGATATAGCATCAGGCAAAACTGTTGCAATTAATGGAAGCAACCTACCTACATCTGACACTACATATACAGCAGGGGATGGACTTACTTTAACTGGAACAGATTTTGATCTTGATGCTGCTTTAACAACTGTTACATCTATTCTTGCTACCGATGTAAAAATTGGTGAGGATGATCAAACTAAAGTAGATTTTGAAACTGCGGATGAAATTCATTTTTATGCAGCAAATGTTCACCAAGTTAAATTAGTAGATAACGCTTTTACCCCACAGGCTGACAGCGATGTTGATCTTGGGGCATCAGGCACATACTGGAAAGATGCATTTATAGATACCATTACTACTACAGGTGATGTTGATGTTTTAGGAAACATCGAACTAGGACATGCTTCTGATACAACCCTTGCAAGAAGTGCTTCAGGTACTGTAACTATTGAAGGTTCTACAATTACTACAGCAGGAACACAAGATATGTGGATTCCTGCGTCAGCTATGCGACCTGCGTCTTCAAATGGTTGTGCAAAAATAACTGATGTGGAATCAACATCAGGCAGACCTGACATGCAAGTGTTAGATTTTGATAAAGATAGTGATGAGTTTGCTCAGTTTTCTGTAGCATTTCCTCAATCATACAATGCAGGAACAGTAACATTTCAAGCATATTGGACATCAGCAGGAACAAACACAGGTACTGTTGCATGGGGAATGGCAGGAGTTTCATGTGGAGACAACGATACAATTGACGTTGCCTACGGAACTGCTGTTGTAGCTACAGCAAAAGCCCATAGTGGAACTGCTGAAGATTTAAATGTTAGTGCAGAAAGTGGTGCTATAACTATTGCTAATGCAGCTAAAGGTGAATTGGTATTTTTTGCAATTCATAGAGATGTTACCGCTGATGATAATACAGGGGACGCTCGTCTTGTTGGAGTAAAACTTACTTATACAACAGACGCTGCAACTGATTAATAGGAGATAATATGCCTCAATTTGGATATCAAACATTAGGCTTTGGGTCAGGTGCAAGTGGTATCGAATATCAATCTATGACTTTTACAAGTAGTGGAGAATTAAAAGTTAATAGTGGTGGAGTGTGCGACATATTAGTTGTAGCAGGTGGAGGTGGTGGAGGTACAGGTCATATGTTTGGGGTAGGAAGTTTCACTGCTGGTGCAGGAGGAGGAGCTGGTGGATTCCGAGTTTTTTCTAATATTACTTTAGCTGACGGTGGAACTAATTCAACTGAATACGAAGTTCAAGTTGGTGGTGGAGGTGGTAATGGAAATGGAAGCCAATCATTGATTTTTTATAGGGAGGCTGATGGTACTGCAAAATGGTTATCTGAAGACACAAGTGAAGGGGATAACGGAAAACCTGAAGGTGGAGGAAGAGGAGGAAGTGCACAAAATAGCGGTTCACACCCGGCAAATGGTGCTAATGGAGGTTCAGGTGGTGGTGCTGCTTTTTATCATGCAACAGGATTAGGTACTGCAGGGTCAAATGCAATTAATTATACAGGAACATCAGGTGCTGACGGACATGATGGAGGAGACGCTTTCCGATATTCGTCAAGTTATGGTTCTAAAGGTGCTGCAGGAGGTGGAGGTGGAGCAGGTGGTGATGGACAAGATGGGTCTGACCCCGGTGACTCAAGTGGATTTGGAAAAGGTGGAGATGGTGGGGCTGGAAGAGCAAA
>VTLG01009768.1_pt1 | contig 19638 bp, 18 predicted proteins | sample 4694571 | NCBI WGS metagenome assembly VTLG01 (sample SAMN12604809, study PRJNA352737) | marine metagenome | biome: ENVO:00000447; feature: ENVO:00000209|ENVO:00000569|ENVO:01000036; material: ENVO:00002151; isolation source: viral sequences binned using virsorter ...
TTGAAACTCTAATATAACCTATAACTTTTTTCATAATATTTACTTTAACTGTTAGACAAAAACCAATGTCGTTGTCTAAATTTAATGTTCCTTAGTATCCTCTCCACATCATTCACATCAATCAATAAAAAAACCCCAATTCACATTATGAATTAGGGTTTAACACAACTGGGACTCAATTTTTCTGGAATACTGATGGTGCAGGTGATGTGTGTAATGATGTTGGAGCAATTGTCTTAGGGCAATGGTATCATATAGTAGCTCAAAGGTCTGGTTCTGTCCTTCAAATTTATAGAGATGGGGTTTTAAAAAATTCAGCAGCTAATGATACAGTTGGTGGTGGAACTTCTTCATTTGTCATTGGAAATGGTAATCAGGGCTCTGCATCAGATGCTTATAAATTTATTGGATATTTAGACCAATTTCGTATATCTAGTGGCATTGCACGTTATGGTAAATATCAACTCCCTACTGCACAACAAGTAATCACATCTTCAAACTCAGACTCAGGTGTTATAACATCCAATTCTACTTTTGGAACAGGAGATAATGTATTCACAACTGATTCATATACTGCAATACTTGTAACTGGTGATGAAAATTTTGGTGGAACGGCTACTGCAACTATTTCTATAGGTGGAAGTGGCCCGGGCCCCGTTTCTTCAGGTACACTTACTTTAACAAATAATTCAACTGCAACACAAAGACGAGGATTTTCTGCATTTGGTGCAAATTCATATTTCATTGATGGCACTGATACTGATGAGGGATTATATGTCCAAATGTCAAACAATACCGCCCTTGCAAATTTACATTCATTTACAGTAGAGGGGTGGTACAAATCAACTTTTGTTGCCAATAAATTCCTGTGGACTGCACAATATGATAGTACTGATGCTTGGGATTATGATATGATCGGATCTTATCAAGAAAGTGCAATTCTCCTTCGTACAAATTGGGATGTTTCTGGCACATCTGGTAATTATGTAAATGTTTCGACATCGGCACACGCTGATGACGAATGGCACCATTTTGCATGGCAATATGATTTTACTAGTAAACCATATCCTACTGTCACAACTTTGATTGATGGACAAATTAAAGATGTTTCATCAAGCAGTGTTATGACAACAGGAAATAAAGATTATAAAAATGGAAAATTCTGGATTGGAAATGGTGGAGATATAGTTAGAGCAATGACTGGATATGTTGATAGCTGGAGATTTTCTGCAAATATTTTACGTTACGGATACTCAGGCACCAATACAAAACTTGGCATCAATACAGTCCATCACAGTAATTGTAAATTACTGATTAACTCAAATACCTTTTCTGGAAATACACATTTCGATGACTTCTCTGATCAAGGGAACTATTGGAATCAGACGCCTTATAATTATTATTTTTCGAGAGCACCTTATCTGAAAAATGTAAATGCTGGTAATATGGCCAGAAGTATAATGGATGGAGATAGGGCTGGGTCTATTGCCGCTTGGGTTATGTTAAGACCCGGCGCGACCTTGAGCCAAAAAACTATAATATCATTTACGGATACAGGAGCTACAGATCAATATTTTCAATTTGATGTTAATGAACAAGTCTCAGGTAAGCATATTTTGGGTATCGGTGAAGTATATAATGGATCTGCACAATCTAATATTCTCGGCACTTCTGTACCGATAGAGGAAGGTGTATGGTATTTAGCAGGATGTGTTTCTACTGGTACAGCCTATAAATTATATTTGAATGGAATAGATATAGGAGGAACTACTTCGGGTACTCAAGGAGATTGGATTTTTGATTGTAATGGTGATGGTGGCTTGGATAATGTTAATGTCGGAGAATTGATGAGATCTAGTGGTGGTGGTGAATGGGATGGTAGAATTGCTCAAGTTGCAGTATGGGGGAATACTTCTGATACTGCACAAGGTGGGGCTGGAGTACTTTCAACTGCACAATTTCAAGCAATGTACGAAGCAGGGCCAACCGCAAATTGGACAACCGATTATCAAACCAATATGAGACTATATTATGCTATGGGAAATCATAATAGTCTTGCTGGAAGGGGTGTTGATACAGGAGACATTTGTCATGATAGGTCTGGAAATGCGATTGATTTAACTATAGGTGATGGTAATGCAATCCTCTCTCCACACAAAGGTAATCTTATAAAACCTTATGGTACTGTAAAACACTCTACTGACTTAAAAAACTTTGGTTCTTCTGCAATATTCTTTGATGGGAATAGTGACTATCTTGAAATGCAGCCTGATGCAATGGGCACGGCATCAACAACATGTGATTTTACTTTTGAAGCATGGGTGTCATTTTTAGGCCATGACGGTAATGCTCCAGCAACTATCGTTACTTCAACGAAAACAGATAATAGTAATGAATGGTACATAAGACTTGATGGTAGTGATTATTTAAATTTTCACTCTGATTCATTAAGTGCAGATTTAGCTACTTCAACTGTTGCTTATGATAGAATAGTTGATGGTAAAAATTCTTGGCATCATGTCGTAGGACAAAGAAAAAATACAAAATGTGAATTGTACCTTGATGGACTACTGGTTGCACATTCTGGTACTACTGGCACAGGTTTTACTGCAGGTGGTGATAGAGATATGGTAATTGGTAGAAGAGAATGGTTGGGTTCTAATGTGGGTCAGTATTGGTTGGGTTATATGGATGGCATTGCATACTATCATGGTATTGCAAAATACAATCCAGTAGTAACAGGTCTTGGTACAGCAACTGTTACACCAAGTAGTTATCTTCCAGATCCAACTGGAAATCATTTTATTAATAATACTGGACTCGCAGTAACAGATCAGATGTTGGACACGCCAGAGAATAATTTTAACACTTTTAATCCACTATCTGATAGAACTAGTTATAGTGGAACTGGTTATTTAAAAGAAAGTAATCTCAGTATTGATGGTTCTCCGCACACTACAAGTTGGGGTGCTAAAGTTGGTACTCATCTTTTAACTAGTGGTAAATGGTACTATGAAATGGATGCATCTACTTGGGTTAATGGTGGCGGTGGGGGTCACAATATTTATGCAGGATTCTATGATATTGCAATATCGGGTGAACCTAATGGTCAAAATTTACAGAATCCACAAAATGCAGCTGGTGGGTATTCTATAACATTTAACAATACTGAAGTTAATATCATCAACTCTGGCACAGCTGGGACAGTTGATACTAGTCAACTTTCTTCTCCAATAGTAGGTCTGTTAATTGATATAGATAATGCTACTTTTGAAGCGCGCTTAAATGGTATAACTTTTAAAGCAGTACAAAACATCACAGTGGCAGCCAAACCAGAGATTATAGCTTTTGCAGGACAATCAGATGGTGGTACTATTGCAATAAATTTTAATTTCGGTCAAGGTGATCCAGACGGCCAAAACAACTTCACAGACTCAAATGGGAGAGGTGGATTCCGTCATGAACCACCAGAGGGATTCTTGTCTCTCTGTACCGCAAACATGGAAGATGAAGACTATGCTCCAATCGGCCCAAATACCATAGCAGGTACACCAGATAAACATTTTGATACTGTATTGTATAGTGGCATGGGATTGACAGCATCAAACGATCCAAATGTTTCATCTAGAAGAATTGGTGGTCTTAATTTTCAACCTGACATGATTTTAATAAAAAATAGACACACCACAGATGGTTGGAGTTTACAAGATTCAGTTAGAGGATGGGAATATGGTACAAAATTATCTCCTTATGATAGTTCAAATGAAAATAAATCAGATGGTGGTTCTTATGGAAATTATGGTTTTGTAAGTGGTGCATTTGATGGTGGTTTTGAAATTTGTCCCGGCACTAGTCCAGGCCATGTAGATAAAGATACTTCAAATAATTTTGTTGCATTTTCTTGGAAAGCAGGAAATGGAACTACAGTAAACGATGATGGAACACACCCAACTACTGTAAGTGTAAATAAAGATGCTGGATTTAGTATAATAACATATACTGGGGATGTTTCGGGAACGGCCGTTCAAGAAACAATAGGTCATGGATTAGATAAAACTCCAGAATTTGTTATAGTAAAAGATTTAACTAATGCTACTAATTGGAGAGTGTATCATAAAGGTTTAGCTGCAAGTGGTGCAACGGCTACAGCTAATACACTATATCTAAATACAAATGGTGCCCAGACAGGAGTAGCTGCTAGAATTGCTGATGTAAATGCTACAACTATTACACTTGGAGGTGGAACTGATGATGGAGGGGGTGTAATTGGTAATGATAGACGACACGTAGCATATGCGTGGCACGGAGTAGAAGGTTTCTCCAAGTTTGGTTCGTATAAAGCAAATGATAATGCTGATGGGCCGTTCATATATTGTGGTTTTAAACCAGCGATGGTAATAATTAAAAATATAAGTAATGCTCAATATTGGCACATGCAAGATAATAAACGAAGTCCTTTTAATCCTTGTGATAATGCGATATTTCCAAATGCTACTAATGTAGAAGCCGATAACGGCGATATTGATTTTTTATCTAATGGATTTAAAATTCGTACCACAGAAAATACAACGAATCAAAGTACAGATACATTCGTATACATGGTCTGGGCTGAAATGCCATTTAAATATGCAAGAGCGAGATAACAAAAGTTTATAAATATAACAGTAATTCACAATTAAAGGAAATTAACTATGTGGGCAAGACTCAATAACGATAACGAAATCGCTCAGTTATATACAAGACCGATTGGAACAACTCTTGATGGTGTCCAATATCCTGCGAGTATCTTTTCTCTTTGGTCTGGGCCTGAACTTAAAACATTAAAGATTTGGTCTGTCACAATGACCAATAGCCAAGGAAACCAAGAATGGAATGATGTATCTGCTCCTGTTTATGCGGTAACCAAAGACGGAGATGATAATGTAACGGGCGTAACAGGAACTTATACAAATACGGAAAAACCTCTTAAAGATGTATATGTATTTGCAGTTGCAAATTCTGATGGATTTTCAGATGGTGATAAAGTTGCAAGTTCTGCTACATATAGTTCAGCTGCTAAACAGGGAACTATTATTTCTAAGGGTGCTAATATCTTAAATGTAGAAATTACTAAAGGATCGTGGGCAAAAGGAAATACAGTTAGGGGATTTAATTCTGGTGGTACTGCACTTTCCCCGGCGGTTTCAACTACAATCTCAGCTGACTTGACATTACATTCAAGAGGTAAGCAGTGGGATGTAATTCAACAAGTTAAACAAATGCAGGGTGGGAAACTCCAGCCTCATGATTGGTATTATATTCGTAAAGCTGATACTTCTGCTGCAGTTCCTTCTGCAGTTCAGACATACAGAGATGGAGTAAGGACAAAGGCTGGTAGTTTAGAAACAGCCATTACAGCGACAACAACCATTACAGAACTACAAGCTGTAGATATTAATAATGGTTGGCCTGAAGAAATCTCCTAATCTCCTACAGTCCTTTTTATTACTAAATATATGAAAAGGTTTCAATTTATAAGGAGATTTAATGGCACTTACTCTTAACAAACAAACTGTAAATTTGGTCTTGGATCAAGGGTGTACCTTTGAAAAAACCATAACGGCCAAGAATACTGCTGGTGGAAATGTAACTATTTCTGCTGGAACTTGTGCTGCTAAACTCAGGCCATCTCATTACACTTCCAATAATATAGTTTCATTCACTTGTGCAGATGCAGGATCAAATGTAACGATTTCCTTAACTGCAACACAAACAAGTACTATTACTCCTGGCCAATATATCTATGATGTAGAATATACTCAATCTGGCGGTACAATAGTAGAAAGATTAGCTGAAGGTGTATTGACTGTTTCACCATCGGCAACTTATTGAGGACTAAATGACACAACCAACTACAAGAGCAACACTCAAAGATTACGCTAAAAGAAAATTAGGGCATCCAGTAGTAGAATTAAATATTGACGATGACCAGATGGAAGATTGTATAGATGATGCTTTAGAATTTTTTCAAGAATATCATTTTGATGGAACATACCCTACATTTCTAAAACATCAAATTACAGCATCTACTCTTAAAATAACTTCAAATACTGTATTTACAGCTGGTGAAGAAATAACAGGTGGAACAACAGGAGTAAAAGCAACTGTCCATGAATACCATAGTGCTAATACCACGATACGATATAAAAATCCAACAGTAAAATCTGGTGGAGATGGAAATACATATTATGCAAATACTACAACTACATTTGGAAATGGTGAAACTGTAACTGGTGGTACAAGTGGTGCTTCAGCTACCACAGCAAGTTCTAGTGCAAATTCTCTTGGAGACTTTGACAATGAGTATATTACAATCTCTGAAAATATCATAGGTATTAAGGGGGTAATTCCTTTTCATGATACAACTGCTAGTACCACTAATATGTTTTCTGTGAATTATCAATATGCATTGAATGACCTTTATAGAATGGGATCTGGTGCACAAATGGGTAATTATGTTTTTACTCAACAAAACCTATCCATGATTAATAATTTATTTAATACTATGCCAAGATTTAGATTTAATCGTCACACAGACAGATTATATCTAGATGTTAGGTGGGGTAGTGATTTAAAAATTGATCAGTTTATTATTGCGGAGTCATATATTATTACAGACCCAGCATCTTTCGCGGATGTATATGGAGATATGTTTCTCAAAAAATATGTCACAGTCCTTTTCAAAAAACAATGGGGCCAGAACTTAATTAAATTTGAAGGTATGCAACTTCCTGGCGGTGTAACTCTTAATGGCAGACAATTATATGATGACGCAATTACAGAAATTGATAAATTAGAAGAACAGATGTCCTTAACATATGAATTACCATTAGATTTTATGACAGGATAATTAATGGCTACTAATCATTATTTCAATCACTATGGAACAAATACACCAGATCAAAGACTCGTAGAAGATATAATTATAGAATCAATTAAGGTCTATGGTATTGATGTAAATTATATGCCAAGAACTCTTGTCAATGAGGATAAGATTTTTGGTGAAGACCGAATCTCGCAGTTTAATGATTCTAGAGTAATTGAAATGTATATTAAGAATGTAGATGGGTTTGAGGGTGAAGGAACTTTTGTTTCAAACTTTGGGTTAGAAGTTAGAGATCAGATTACACTCACAGTTTCAAGAAGAAGGTGGACACAACTTAGTTTTGAAGGTGAGGGTAGAGATAAAGAGCCTAAAGCTGGTGACCTTATCTATTTTCCTTTGACTGATGGGTTGTTTCAAGTCATGCATGTTCAAGACGCGAACACCTTTTATCAAACTGGTTCTCTACAAACATTTGACCTTGTTTGTGAATTGTTTGCTTACTCTGATGAGAAGATTGATACAGGAATTGAAGAAATTGACGACATTGAAGTTCAACAATCTTTTGTCCGTACATTTGAATTAGCTTCAAGTCCTGCAGTATCTGGTACTTTCCAAGTTGGAGAAACAGTTACCGGCGGTACTTCTGCAAAGACAGGAGAAGTTGCAAAGTGGGATTCTACAACAAGATATCTATATCTTATCAATATGACAGGGGTATTCACAGTAGGAGAAATTCTTACTGGTGCAACTAGTTTAGCAACTGGTACTTATGAAACCAAACAAACATCTGATGAAGCTGTTCAGACTTTAGCATCAATTGAAGCAGGAACAACTGATACTTCTACAGGTAATGAAGAATTTGAAACTGATGCTGATTCTATCCTTGATTTCTCTGAAGGTAACCCATTTAGTGAAGGAACTAATTACTAATGTTAGGATCTACCTTTTATCATCAAACAATACGAAAATATGTAGCAGCATTTGGAACTCTGTTCAACGACATTAATATAGAACGTAAAAATTCTGCAGGTACTGTCATTGAACGAATTAAAGTTCCTCTTGGATATGGGCCGAAACAAAAGTGGATTTTAGCTCTTCAAGAAACTACTGCTGATAGAAAAGTAGTTGCAACTAGAACTCCAAGACTTGGATTTGCTCTTACAGGTCTATCATACGATTCTTCAAGAAAACTGAATACATTAGGGAGAAACGCAGCAGCAAACACCGCAGCTGGAACTACTACTTTAATGACTCAATATAATCCTGTTCCCTATAACTTTGATTTTGAATTATTCATTCTGGTGAATAATGCAGAAGATGGAACTCAAATTCTTGAACAAGTATTACCATACTTTGCACCACAATTTACAGTTACTATCAATACGATTCCAAGTATGGGAATCAAAACTGATGTACCTATTATTCTCAATTCGGCATCTCAAAGTGATGAGTATGAAGGAGAGTTAGCAACAAGAAGAACTATTATTTGGACTTTAAGTTTTCTTCTTAAAGGTCAGATTTATCCAGATGTTAAAACAAGTTCGGTTATCAAATCTATTGAAGTTAATTTCAGAATTCCTGGCGGAGACAAATCTGATTTTGAAGTTAATTTTGCTCTGTTAGAGACTTCAGACTTTGACACTACAGACTATATATTATTAGAAACAGGAAACTACGAAAGAATCGCTACTGAAGATAGTAGTGAGGGTGCAGCAGAATCTACAGTCAAATCAAGATACACAGTTACACCTTCACCTACAGGAGTTACTGCAGATGATGATTATGGATTTAGTGAGACTTTTGAGTTTTTTGAACCGAGTAGAAATTATGATATAACAACAGGCACAGATGTATGAGTGTAGTAGGAAATATAGATGAGCATCTTGATGAGGTTTTTGGAATTATAGAAAAACCAAAAAAAGAGGTGGTTAAGGCAGAACGTGTAGTTCCTGCCGCAACAGCTGATGATAGTGATCAAGACTTTCAATATGCAAGAGAAAATCTTTATAATCTTATAGAGCGTGGTCAAGATGGATTGGATGAACTTCTTGAAATCGCTAAAGCCTCCCAGCATCCACGTGCATTTGAAGTAGTCGGTCAACTGGTAGATAAACTTACTACCACCAACAAAGAACTACTAAATCTCCATAAATCAAAAAAAGATATAAAGACCGAAAAGGGTGGCCCTACTAGTGTCAACAATAATCTATTTGTGGGTTCTACGGCAGACTTACAAAAATTTCTCAAAAAAGAGAAGGTTATTAAGGAAAAAAAATGAGTTCAAACACATATCTTGGTAATCCAAATTTAAAGAACATTGGTCAACCTATAGAATGGACAGAAGAAAATATTGGAGAATACCAAAAATGTATGGAAAGTCCTCAATATTTTATAGAAACTTATGTTCAGATTGTTCATGTTGATAAGGGTCTTGTACCATTTGATATGTATCCGTATCAGAAAAAAATGGTGGATACTTTTAATAATGACCGATTTGTAATTTGTAAAATGCCAAGACAGACTGGCAAATCTACTACCATTGTTAGTTTTCTTCTTCATTACATTTTATTCAATCAAGATGTTAATTGTGCTATTCTAGCTAACAAACTCTCTACGGCACGAGAACTTCTTTCTAGATTACAACTTGCATACGAACATTTACCCAAATGGTTACAGCAAGGAGTTACAGTTTGGAATAAGGGAAATATTGAATTAGAGAATGGTTCTAAGATTTTGGCAGCAGCCACATCTTCTTCAGCTGTTCGAGGTAGTTCTTTTAATATTATTTTCCTCGATGAGTTTGCACACGTGCCAAATAATATAGCAGACCAATTTTTTACTTCAGTCTATCCTACAATTTCCTCTGGTGAAACTACCAAAGTTTTCATTGTATCTACACCATTAGGACTTAATATGTTCTATAAAATGTGGATTGATGCTGAGGAAGGAAGAAGTAATTATACTCCGATTGATGTTCATTGGCGAGAAGTTCCTGGCCGTGATGAAAAATGGAAACAAGAGACAGTTAAAAATACAAGTGAAATACAATTCAATCAAGAATTTGAGTGTGAGTTTATAGGATCTACTCTAACTCTTGTATCTCCATCTAAATTGAGAACTATGGCCTTTGAAAGACCAATAGGATCTAAGGGTGGAATGGATATATACGAACACCCCAAAAGAGGAGCCACATATTGTATTGTCGCAGACAGTGCTCAGGGTAAGGGTCAGGACTATTCCGCTTTAAGTGTGTTTGATATTTCAGAAATTCCATATAAACAAGTAGCCAAATATAGAGATAATACCATATCTCCTATGTTATATCCAAACGTAATATATCAAATTGGAACTCAATACAATACGGCTTGGACTATAGTTGAAGTTAACGATGTGGGTCAACAAGTAGCAGAAACTTTACACTTTGATTTAGAATATGAGAACATTCTTATGTGTTCAATGCATGGTAGAGCTGGTCAAAAAGTGGGGGGAGGATTCGGAAAGAACAACCAATTAGGAATAAGGACTAGTAAACAACTCAAGAGAATTGGTTGTGCTGCACTGAAAGAGATGATTGAAAGTGATAAACTAATTATTCCAGATTTTGAGACTATTGCAGAACTAACTACATTTTCCTCTAAACATAACTCATACGAGGCTGAAGAAGGGTCACACGATGATTTAGCTATGACTTTGGTGATTTTCTCTTGGTTAGTTCAACAACAATACTTTAAGGACATGACAGACCTTGATATCAGAAAACAAATGTATAAAGACCAAATGGAGGCATTAGAACAGGATATGTTACCATTTGGTATCATTGATAGTGGACAAGAAGAAGAAACTTTTACTGATAAATCTGGTCAAGTATGGGAAATAGCTGACCAAGAACATCAAAGAAGTTATTTTTAATTATCAATGCTACTGAACCCAAAATCATCTATATTATCGGGTTTAGTTTCTTTTATATCCTTTATTAACTTTTTAGCATCGGGATGTACTCGCGTGGAGTTATATTCTAATCTGGATTCACTTTTAGTACATACAACTAAATGTTCGGGATTAACACAACCATTGTTTTGACAGTTTTGATGTACGATATGACCAGTAGGTATTTCACCCTTATGATGTAAATAAGAGAATCTATGAGCAGGAATAGATTTCCCTAAATGAGAAAACATTCCATATCCTTGTTGTGTTCTAGACGCAGTCCAAGACCAACAACTATTAGATTCTTTTTGTATTTTAGATAAAAATCTATCAATAGTTTTCATAATGCTCCTGTTAAACATATTTATACTTCAATAAATATTTATAACCTTGAATTATTTATTTTTATAAATAATCATAGTAACGATTACACAGAAAACTAAAAGATTTTCTGAGATATAACACTTTTATAGAGGGAGATGAAATGGCTTTTCAAATTTCGCCAGGCGTTAATACTTCTGAAATTGACTTAACTACTGTTGTGCCGGGCATTTCTTCCATAGATGCTGGGTTCTCAGGCGCTTTCAGGTGGGGGCCAATTAATGATGTTACATTGATTGATTCAGAATCCCTGTTAGTTGAAAGATTTCAAAAACCAGACGCTAACACATACGCTTCGTTTTTTACGGCAGCAAACTTTTTGAATTATTCCAACAAATTACACCTAGTACGTTGTGCAAATACAAGTGGTGCAAAGAATGCAGCATCCACAGGTGGTGGAGCAATTTTAGTTGCAAATAGTTCAGTATACTATAATACATTAGATGAAGGACAAGCCTCTGTATCAGATTCAAAAGGTGACTTCATGGCCAAGTATGCAGGTTCTCTTGGAAATAGTCTTAAAGTTTCTATTTGTGGCCCAACACGAGCCAATCTCGCTTCTGGAAATACAGTAGTTGCAGGTAATTCTTCAATAACACTCACAGGAACAGTCGCAGTTCATGCATCAGATAAATCGGTAACTGGATCTGGTTCACTCTTTGGAACAGAACTTAAAGTTGGAGATGTTATAGTTTGTAGTGGAAATACTATGGTTATTGCTACAATTACAAGTAATACCGCAGCAACAGTAACTACAAATCCAACAACTGGAGCTATTAGTGCAACCTCTTGTGTACGATTAAAAAGATCAGCATTTGGTGAACCAGAAGCAAATATGAAGGGTACAGTAGGAGTAGTTGCTAATAGTACAACTATTACAGCATCAACTACTACTGCCGGAGCACACAATACAACAGCTTTTGATAAACAATATGTTGTCGGAGACATCATTAAAATTAATGGTGAAGAAAGAAAAATTTCAGCTGTAACAAATAGTTCTTCAATGACTACTACTTTGGCTTTTACTAACACAGCAACAGCTCAAGCTCACTCAAGAACATGGGAATATGCAAACTTGTTTGACAAAGAACCTGTAACAACTCAATCCTCTGCTGACAAGGGTGCTCTCTTTGATGAGATTCACGTTGCAGTCATTGATGAGGATGGAGAATGGACAGGATCACTTGAACAAGGAATTGAGGTTTATTCTGGTCTTTCAGTTGCAAAAGGTGCTAAATTTGAAGATGGATCTAAAGCATACTATGTAGATGCACTCAATCGTAGATCAAAATATGTTTGGTGGGCTGACCATAACGCAAAGGGAGATGCATTAACTACAGCTGGAGCAGGAGTTTCCGCATGGGGAACAACTGCATCCGCAGGTATAGTATTTGGGTCTTCAGGAGCAGCAGGATCTTTAATTTCAACCACAAGTCTTAGTGGTGGAGTTGATGGAACAGATGTTTCAGATGGAGATAAGATTGCTGGTTTGCAAAAGTTTAAAAATACAGAAGAAGTAGAAATAGGACTTCTTATGGCCGGAGAAGCTTCTCAAACAGTCGCACTTGAATGTATTGCAATCGCAGAACTCAGGAAAGATTGTGTAGCTTTCATTTCACCAGAACAAGCTGATGTGGTGAACAATGACGGAAATGAAGTTGATGCAGTTATAGATTATAGAAATGGACTTGGAACTACATCTTATGCATCACTTGATAGTGGATACAAATATCAATATGACCGATATAATGATTTATATCGTTATGTTCCATTAAATGGTGATATTGCAGGATTGGCTGCTGCTACAGAAGCAAACAGAGATGCTTGGTTCTCTCCCGCTGGATTTACTAGGGGAGCAGTACGAAATGTAATAAAATTACCTTTCAATCCAAGACAATCACAAAGAGACTCATTATACAAAAATGGTATTAACCCTGTTGTTACTTTTATGGGTGAAGGTACTATACTTTTTGGAGATAAAACACTTCTGGCAAAACCTAGTGCATTTGATAGAATCAATATTAGAAGGTTGTTTATTATCCTTGAGAAAGCAATATCAAGATTTGCAAGAGCCTCATTGTTTGAATTCAATGATGCTTTCACAAGAGCACAATTTGTTGGTGCGGTTGAACCTTTCTTGAGAAATGTACAAGGGAGAGATGGTATTACAGATTTTACTGTTGTTTGTGACGATAGTAACAATACTGGTGATGTTATTGACAGAAATGAATTTGTCGGAGACATCTATGTTAAACCAAATCGTGCAATTAACTTCATTCAGTTAAATTTTGTAGCTGTAAGAAGTGGAGTTGATTTTTCAGAAATTACAGGATAGTAGTATAAATACTAGTATTACATCTTAAAAGGTGGGGGAAGACGGTGGCTACTGAAGAGTGCACTTGTAAAAAAGACTTCCCCATCCATCTTAAATCTTAGTCATCGGCGGAGACAAATATATGGCATTTTCAATTGATCAATTTAGAAGTAAGGGATTGGCCGATGGTGGCGCAAGACCTAATTTATTTCAAGTACAAATACAAAGCGCACCTGTAACTTTCCCTAGTAATAACGCAGAAGGTGGATTTTCCTTTTCATGTAAGATTGCAGCTATACCAGCTTCTAATCTTGCAGCATTTGATGTTCCTTATTTTGGAAGAAATGTTAAAGTTGTTGGTAATAGAACTTTTGACAATCTTTCAATGACCATAATTAATGATGAAGCTATGGAAATTAGAAATGCCACAGAAAAGTGGATGGCTTTAATGAATAGTCATGTTTCAAATAAACAAGGTCTAGCAACGGCAGGAAGTTCAATATCTGGAGCTAATTTTACTATACAACATTTTGCAAAAAGTGGAGAAGAGCTCGGAGTGCCTTGGTCTTTTATTAACTGTTTTCCTGTAGCATTAGGGGAAATTGGTCTTGATTGGGGGTCAAATGACACTATTGAAGAATTTACAATTGAATGGGCTTATGATTATTGGATACATGGTGACAATACTGAGGGTTAATAAATACTATTAGAACAAGTTTCCACCACACTAGAGGCATGGGGGCTATCTCAAGTCTCTAACACCTTCTAGGAGTTTATGAATGGCTATTGAATTATTTGGTTTTACTATAGGAAGAGCTCAAAAAGAAAAGGAACAACAAGAAAAAGTTTCTTTTACTCTTCCGCAACATGATGATGGTGCTCTTGATATTGCAGGAACGCCCGGAGCAGCATATGCTACCTACCTTGACATGGAGGGTGCCGCGAAAAATGAGATGGATCTCATTAATCGGTATCGTCAAATGTCTCTCTATCCCGAAGCAGAATTAGCAGTTGATGATATAATTAATGAAGCTATCGTTGCAGACCGCGAGGAATCTCCTGTTAGTATTAATCTAGAAAATATTAATCTCTCACCAGACATTAAACAGAAAATTACAGAAAATTTTCATGATGTAGTAAAACTTCTTAGATTTAGGGATACTGGATACGATACATTTAAAAAGTGGTATGTTGATGGTAGATTATATTATCACATTATCATTGACCAAGAGAATCCAAAAAAAGGAATACTTGAATTAAGACCTATTGATGCTATGAAAATCAAAAAGGTTAGACAAGTATTACCAGCTAAAGACCCCTCACAACCAACTATGATGCCGAGGACTGAAGAATATTTTGCTTTTAATGAAGGTGGAATGGATGGTCTAAAGGGTGGTGAAATAGTCCGTATAGCACCAGATTCTATTGCATACTGTCATTCTGGACTCCTTAGTGAAGATCGAAAGATGGTATTGAGTTATCTACACAAAGCAATCAAACCTTTAAATCAACTCCGAATGATAGAAGATGCGGTAGTTATCTATCGTATTTCAAGAGCTCCAGAACGTAGAATTTTCTATATTGATGTTGGTAACCTTCCAAAAGTTAAAGCTGAACAATATCTTCGTGACATCATGACACGTTATAAGAACAAGATGGTCTATGATGCTGATACTGGTGAATTGAGGGATGACCGAAAACACATGAGTATGTTGGAAGATTATTGGTTACCTCGTAGAGAAGGTGGTAGAGGAACAGAAATTTCCACACTTCCTGGCGGGGAAAATCTAGGTGAACTAGAAGATGTATTATACTTTCAGAAGAAATTATACAAAGCATTAAACGTGCCATCATCAAGATTGGATCAAGAATCTGGGTTTGTTCTGGGTCGAGCACAAGAAATTTCTAGAGATGAAGTTAAGTTTACACGATTTATTGAACGATTAAGAAATAGGTTCAGTCATCTTTTTAATTCTTGTCTTGAAAAACAACTAATCTTAAAGGGTATACTTACTCTTAATGATTGGAGAAGTATAGAAACTAGTATTCACTATGAGTGGCAGACAGATTCACAATTTGCAGAACTCAAGGAAGCTGAGATGTTGACTGAGAGATTGAATTTACTTCAGAGTATGAATTACGCTGAGGAAATTGTTGGAACATTCTATTCTAAGGAATATATTAGAAAGAGAATCCTGAAACAAACAGCTGAAGAAATTAAAGAAATAGATCAACAAATCGAAACCGAAGCGGCGGCAGAACCAGAAGGTGAAGGTGAAGACCAATATCAATCTTTCGTACCAAAAGGTAAGGGTAATAGTAAATTTATGAAAGAAGATATAAAACTTAAAAAGGACATGAACGATATCATGAAAACTGTTCTGGCAGAACCACAGAACTAATTTGATATAAATACTAATAACCAATAATTTATAAGGAAATTATGAGTGAATATACACCAGAAGACATCATAAAATACTCTATGTCGGGTGATGGAGCAAGAGTAAAAGATGCCATTCAAGGAGTATTGTCTAACAAAGTATCAAAAAGTTTAGATGCTAAAAGGGCAGAAGTGGCGCAATCTATGTTTACTGCGAGCACATCACAACAAGTGGAAAAACCAGAAGTAGCAGATACATTTGTAGCCACGGCTGAGAAAGAAGGAATTCAATCAGCAGAGACACCAGAAACCGTTAAGACATGAAACAATTTAAACAGTTTAGGTCAGAACAACAAGTTATAAATGAAGTAGGGCCTATTGGTGCAACTATGATGGCTGCGATGGGTATATTTGGTGGTGGTCTGGCTGCATATAAACTGTTTAAAACTGCTAAAACAGCAATTAAAGGTTATAGAGAAACAAAAGCAGAAAAGAAAGCAAATAGAGAATCGGGTGTAGAGATTGAAGTTAAAAAAATTAATCCAGACACAGGAGAAGAATATGAAGAATTAGTTACTCTTACTGGTAGTGATGCTAATTTAAGTTCTGATGGTGTAGAAAAGAAAAGAAAGGAACTACAAAAAAAATACGATAATAGTGATAAGGGTAGAGATAAAAAATCGGCCAATGAAAAGATAAGAGCCGCGCTTGGTAAGGGCCCAAAAGATATCATAACAAAGGATGATCAAAAAAAGGGTATGAATATTTTATCAGATCCAGAAGGAACAGGAATAGGGTCTGAAGTTGCTAAAGCTAGAGACAAAAAAGAAAAAGAAGCTTCGGATGCTGCGGAGAAAGAGAAAAAAGCTGCAAGTGATGCTGAAAAAGGTGTTGGAGATTGGGTAGGTGAACCGATTGATGATATTCCAGCTGACATGGTGAGTGATGTAAAAGAAAAAGAAAGAAGAGCAATTGGTGGTCACAAAGACGTTTTAGCTTATAAAGATAGATGGGGTATGAAGCCCGATGCAAGTATTAAAGGATGGAAAAAATGGGTACAAAATCCAGATAAACCAAAAGATTTTGAATTTGTTTCAGCGGCTGATTACGATAAAAAGATGCAGCAAAAAAAGAACAAAACAAAAAAAGATACATCAATACCTAAAGAAAAGAAACCAGTTTCTACAGGACAAGGAAAAACTGACGCACCAAAAGGAGCATTGAAAACATTGGCTAAACAACAAGGAATTTCTTCACAGAACATTTTATCGTTTGGAGAGTTTATCTCAGAAGATGTGATGAAAGACTTAAAAAAGGCAACCAAATCCAAAAAGGATAGTGAAATTACTTTAGATGATGGTGCTGATATACCGATAGATCCACTTACGGCAAGTATTTTGGTTAAATATATAGAAGGGCTAGGCTCTTCAGAGAAAAGTAAAACTATTAACAAAATCCAAAGAACTGAACGGGCGTTTATGAAAGTTCTTGGGCAAGCACACGGAGAATAATAAATGGCTTACGCAGCAGCAACACAAACCTTAATTGATACTGCAAGTAAAACAGTCGTGCATGTTGACGCTGAAGACACAGATGGTACTGCGGCAATGTCTGCAACAACCATTTTTGATTCTAGTGCTTCGGCTCATGCTTTAGCGACACTTAATTTAACAGCAGTCACTACATTAACAGACAGATGGTGTATCGGAGAAATTATTTCATCGAATGATGGTACACCAATTCACATGGTAGTACAAGATCAAACAATTGGAACAGCCACCATGACAGTTTACAGATGTACAAGTGCATCAGACTCAACACCTTTAGGTTGGTCTGGAACTACTTTACCAGGCACAGGAAAAACATTAACTGGTTCGGTATCTGGAACACATACTATAACAACTCATGGTAGTTCTGCAGCCACATTTGTTGCAAGATCTGTAGCAGTAACAGGACTTCGATGGAATACAACTGGTCAAATATCACTATTATATGCTGGAGGTACTGCGACTCAAGATATTGCACATTTAGCTGGTAACGGACTTTGGGATGAAACAAATCATTTCGTTCCAGTAGGAATGGGAAATGCCGCAGGTGGAGCTACAGTAGGAGATATTACTATTGCTGCCGGAGCAGCAGCTGCTAATCATTGTACAGTACAAATGGAAATTAAAAAACTGTCGGGTTATAATACTCCTAACTATGAAGGTAATGGTATGTTAAGATTCAATTATAGAGGAACATAAATGAAAACTTTTTCTGAATTCAAAATTGATATTTTAGAAGATGATGATCTGGATGAAAAGGTAGTTAAACGAGAAAAACGAACTGCCCAACAAAAAAGAGATCAAAAAATGAAATATCGTAAGAATAGAAATAAAATTAAGATGAGACAGAAAAAGTATAAAAAAACTTCTGGTTATAAACTTCTTCAAAAGAAAAAAGAACGAATGAAGAAGATGGGTAAAACAGCCACAGGAAGAGATATTTCTGTAGCAGGTGGTTCTGGATCTGAAAAAAGGAGATCTGAACTTCAAAAGAAGTTAAGGAAATAATGAAAGCCTTTAAAGAGTTTATGACTGAATTAACTGTTCAACAGAGAATTCAAGCAAAAATGAGAGGAAAACGGAGTGCTAAGAAAGCAGCATTGTCAAGAGCTCGTTCTATGAAAAAGGCTCCAACTGAAGATAAGGTTAAAGCAGCAGTCACTAGAGCGATAAGAAAAAGGGCCTTTGCTATAGTAGATAAAGCAGGAGAGTATGCAAATGCAGAAGGTGGAAAAAGGTCACAAATAGAAAAGAAAGCAAAAAAACTGGTAGCTAAAAAAACTGCAGTTTGGGGTAAAAAATTAAAACCAGAAATTAGAAAACAAATGAAAGCTGCCTTTAAATCCAGAATGGGTAAGGGTTCAGATTCAGTCCACCATGACGAAAATTAGGAGAAGTATATGAGATTAATTAGCGAAGAAGTTACTAATGTAGAATTTCTTACAGAAGCCACAAAAGGTGGAGGTAAGAACTACTTTATTGAAGGTATCTTCATGCAAGCAAATACTAAAAACAGAAATGGTCGGATTTATCCACAAGATATTTTACAGAAAGAAGCCAAAAGATATAATACAGAATTTATAGAAAAGAAAAGAGCTTTTGGGGAATTGGGTCATCCAGATGGGCCAACTGTAAATCTTGAAAGGGTTTCTCATATGATTGAGGAATTGGTAGAAGTAGACCAAAACTTTATGGGGAGAGCTAAAATTTTAGATACTCCATATGGAAAGATAGTAAAGAATCTCATTGATGAAGGTGCCCGTTTAGGTGTTTCATCAAGAGGAATGGGTTCATTGAAACCTACAAAGGGCGGTATTCAAGAGGTTCAGGGCGATTTTTATCTCGCTACTGCTGCTGACATCGTTGCCGATCCTTCTGCTCCAGATGCATTTGTAGCTGGAATCATGGAGGGTAAGGAATGGATTTGGGATAATGGATTGTTGAAAGAACGACAAATTCAAGAATATAAAGACCAAATAGAAAAGTCTTCACGAAAGGACAGAGAGCAGACACTCGTTAGTTCTTTTGAGGACTTTATTTCTAAACTCTAAATATAAATTTTTATAAATAATAATAGTTATAAATTTACATAAATTCATAGGAGATTTTCAATGTCTGAAGAAATTTTGGAACAAACGGCTGAAGAACTGGAAGAAGAGCAACAAGCTGTTGCGGAAGAGTCTTCGGGCGAAGAAATCTTAGACGAAGCAAAAGCTAAGGTAAA
>VTLG01013259.1_pt1 | contig 19633 bp, 33 predicted proteins | sample 4694571 | NCBI WGS metagenome assembly VTLG01 (sample SAMN12604809, study PRJNA352737) | marine metagenome | biome: ENVO:00000447; feature: ENVO:00000209|ENVO:00000569|ENVO:01000036; material: ENVO:00002151; isolation source: viral sequences binned using virsorter ...
CAAAAGCACTAAAAAGACACAGGCATACAAGACAAGGTAGAACATACGATCCGAGTAAGAAGGATAAGCGTGACTTCTTGTACCAAGTGATGAAATTAGCCCCAAAACCACCACCTACAGCACCTTTAAGAATTATAATAGTATTTTATATGCCACGACCAAAGGCACACTTTAGAACAGGAAAATTCAAGCACTTACTAAAACCTAATATGCCGATTCAACATAAGAGTACACCTGATTTAGATAATCTTGTGAAATTAGTTTGTGACTCTTTAGCGGGGGCGTTCTACAAAGATGATAGCCAAATTTCACAGTTAAAGGCAGAGAAATTGTATTGCGATGTTGATGAAAAAGCTCGTACTGAGGTTCATATAGAGCAGATATGATGAAAAAAGAGAAATGGAAGCAAGTATTATCTGATGAAAAAAGAGAAAGACATGATTCTGATGAAGATGGAAGTAGAATCACTAAAGAAATGTACGCAGATAGGATTAAGTTGCGTATAACATTAAAAGATATTCTCTTTAATGAAGGGAAGGATCAAATGAATTTTGATAAGGCTAAAAACTTAACGTGGGAAGAAATAGATAATATTAAGGATATATAGGAGAAAAAATGAACAACGAATTAAGTGAATATATGAGAGAAACAGTAAAACAAATTTTAGAACTCAGAAAGAAGGTTGAATTTCTTGAGGAAGAAGTAATGCGACACGCTTTACATATTCACAACCTTCAAGAACATACAGGAACACAACCTCATAAGTATTATAAGGAAAAAGATGAATAGATATAATTGTCCAGATTGGACTTTACAGCAAGAGCCACAGTTATTTAACGAAGATGTTTATGATATTTGTAGTTGTTGTGGTGAAAATCGTGAAATGATTGATGTAGAAAATGAACTGTGTCAGGAATGTATTGATGAGGAAGATTGTCTTTAACTGGCTGGAAGTTGCAGGATAAAAACTCTAAGAATAGAATAGAAAATACAACACAGGCATATAGTTATTTAAGAGCAATGGTTCAGGGAATCAAGAGATAACATGAGGTATGTCTGTAAAGGGGAGAATGAGTAGCAAGTTCTCCCCTTAAAATTTAAATAAAAGGAAAGTTAATATGAGTGAAGATTTTGGTTTAGTTCGTTGGGATGCTATGAAAACAGCAGTTGCAGAGTGTCATTCTGTTGATGAAATTACACAGATACGTAATCAGGCAGAGGCATATCGTTATGCTTTAAAACAAGCAAAAGAAAGCCCAGAGGTTATCCGTAAGGCAGAAGAAATTAAGTTAAGAGCTGAACGCAGGGCTGGTGAATTGTTAAAGGAAGGTGATATTCAGCGTGGTGGTGGTTTTAGAGGAAATCAGCATAATGAGGTAAAGTCGAAGGTTACGACTTTAGCAGATATAGGCGTTACACGAGACCAATCATCAAAGTGGCAGAAGATAGCGGACATTCCAGAAGAAAAGTTCGAGAATTATTTAGCAGTAGAAAAGGAATTAACAACATCAGGAATAATAAAAGTAGCAAAACAAGTTCAAAGAGAGTATGAAATAAAGAAAAAAAGAGAAACAGGGAGAGATATTAAGCCTGATATTGATTTTAGATTAGGTGATTTTGAAAAAGTATTAGATGATATTCCAGACGGAAGTATTGATTGTATAATAACAGACCCACCATATCCATACCAATTTATTGAGTGTTGGACTAAATTAAGCATATTCGCAAAAAGAGTTTTAAAACCAAATGGATATTGTATAGCATATTCAGGACAAATGCACCTTCCTGATGTTATAAACAGAATGGGTGAGCATCTTGATTATTATTGGACATTTTCCTTATATCATGAAGGACAAACTCAAATTGTTAATGGTGTAAACCTTATATGTAGGTGGAAACCAGTATTAATATATCAAAATGGAAAAAAGAAACTTCCTAATACTTTTCAAGATTATTTTATTTCAGAAGGTAGAGAAAAAGATAGCCATGACTGGCAACAATCTAAATCAGGTGTTTCCTATCTTGTAGAGATGTTTACAGAGCAGAATGATATTATATGTGATCCCTTTGCAGGGAGTGGAACAACTATATTGGCATCCATAAAAAAAGGTAGAAATATAATAGCATCTGAAATTGATGAAGATACTTATAACATAGCAAAATCAAATTTATGACAAGACGAGAACAAACTGGAATTAGGGATTTAGCTTTTAGTAAATGGGTAAGGAATAATTTACCAGAATCAACTACAGGTTTTATTGTAAGTGATATTGATTTTTATATGTATAATTTTAAGAAAAAAACACATCTAATGGTAGAAGTTAAACAATGTAATTCTGAATTAAGACCTTTTCAAGTAATAATGTATAGAAATTTAAGCAAATGGGTAGCAGAGAGTGGTAGTAGAGATGGATGGGTTTTTAAAGGATTCTTTTTTATTAAATTTGAAAAAAAATCTTTTGATGATGGAAAAGTATATTTAAATAATAAAGAAAGTTCAGAATTTGAAATTAAAAAAATTTTATCATTGTGAATAAAAATATTTTCAAAATTATAAGCTAATTTATAAGTTTCAAAATTATAGGCAAATTTATAAGTTTTTTTTAACACATTTTTTCTTGCCTCAAAAATCATCCAAAAATCAATCATCAAATATCATGTTGATAACCTGTGGATAACTATGTTGATAACTTTTTCCAACAGGTTAAAGTATAACTTTAAGTGAATTTTAAACATTAGGTTTTTAAACCCAATTCATTGCAATTGTTAATATTTATGTGTATATTCTGTTTTTACGGTGTTCTCCTCTGTTAATGGTGAAAATTGGCTTCCAAATTAGCCATTCTAAGCTTGTTAAATAAAAAAAGGGTAGATAAATCTACCCCATTTTTAGTTGTTGTTTAGAAATGATCCCCTGTGAAATGGTAAATCTGTTTCAGGAATTTCTATTAGATAATCTTCAGTATTGTAGTACAGGAACAAATAATCCCTTGTACAACAGTTTTTAAAGCTGTAACGGGTTACGCTTTGGTTTTTTTGTTTATCCATTAACATAAAATCATATCCCCTTAATTTACTTTTAGGAAATTCTTTTAATAATAATGAATCCAGTATTTCAAACAGATCATCAACTTTTTTCTTATTTAATTTCATTCTGTTTCTTAACTTGTAATCTTTTTCTTTCAAGCTAATTATTTTCTTCATGCTGTTTCCTCTGTCATATTTGATATGCAATTTTCAGAGAATTTATCTCTAAAGTCTTGCAATTGCTTTACAAGTTCTCTGCTACTATACAATCCAGAATGTGAAGCAATACTGTTTATAAGGCATATTAATTCATATTGAACAGGTTCATCCCAACTTAGTTCTTTCCACCTGTGTAATCCTTTAAATTCTTTAGAATAGTTTTCAATCATTTCTATTATTTTTTTCTTCATGCTGTTTCCTTTTCGTTTATTTCTGATGTAGCATATCCCACTACACCTTTTATTTTATCAATATCCTTAATAAATGACTTACGATCCTGTTTGCTTTTAAATTCAAACAATTCAACGTCAATATCAGAATCGGTTAATATTCGTACTGCAATTATATATTTCATGCTGTTTCCTTTTCTTTTATTTCTGTTTCCAGTTCTGTTATTTCTGCATTATATTCAGATAACTCATATTCTGTTATTAATCTCCATTTAGTCCTAAATTGCCATTTATTGCTAAATATTCCAATATTGCATAAATCATCAAATAATAAAAGAAGTTTGTCATAACAACTATCTAATGATTTAGACCTTTTTTTATTAAATATCCAGTAACATAATTCAATACTTTTTTCACATTGAAGCATTAAGAATTGTTTTATTATTTTCCTATCTTTTTCATTGACAGGAATTAGCTCTGCTTTATCACCCATTGCACCTTCTGATAAATCACCACTTACTGCAACAAGATATTTCCTATTTTCTTTAGCTGCTGATATGGAATTTCTATATAAAATAGAATTTTTTAATAAAATCTGATAATTTTGGTCATCATATTTATTAAAATAAAAATCATCCTCTTTCCCGTTCAGAACATTCTCATATTCTGTACCTTCCAGACCATGCAACCCGATATAATGATCGTTTGAAATAGAATGTATTAAAAATTTCCCATTCTTACCTTTTATTACCTGGTAATTTTCATTTTTCCAATGAACTTTATATCCTTTATTTACTAATGTTTTTATTTCTTTTATATTCATGTTGTTTCCTTTTTTTTATTCGTTTGTTTTTTCTATTGCTGTTAATAAATCTTGTGGTATTTCTTCACAGTTACCGCAACTGCATACATCATGCCCTTCGTTAAGGCATAAATATCCTGTTTTATCGTCTAACATATCCTTTAATTCGTTATATCCAATATGTTTATTATTTTCTTTTTTCATGCTGTTTCCTTTTTGTTTTTGTTTTGTTAAAAAAAAATTAAAATTATAGTGAAATTTATAAGCTTCAAAAATATTTTCAAAATTATAGCGAAATTTATAATTTTGGTAGTATTTTTTCTGTTTTCACTCATTTTTTACCATTTTTTCACCGATTTTTTGATAAAATTATGTAAAGTAAATTATGCCATAAAATTAAATTATGTAAAGTTTGTATTTTTTTACGCTGTATTTTTTGCTATTTCCAGTAATATTTTTTTAATTCAATTCCTATATTTACTTAATATTTTAAAGCTGTTTTATTTCGTTAAATTTTGTAAAATTGCATAATGTTTAAATCTATACTTTGAATTAATCCCTAATAGTTACTTTTTAACCGCTTTAATTAAGCCCGTAACAATAGATAATTAAATTTAAGTGGTAATTATTACAGACACAAAAAAAAGACCGCTTAAAAGCGATCTTAATTTTGTTTTATGGTTTAATTAATAATACAAGTTGAATTTAATTTTTAATTTATAGTAATATTTTCTAAATGTATATTTAAAAATATTTTCACCATCAATTAATAAATTATGTTTATCCGTGGAAATTATTTTTTCCAATGCTTTTAAATTCATTTTTTTAGTCATGCTGTTTTTTCCTATCTTTTTTTATTGGTTGTAAATTAAATCTAAAACCGCACCAATCCATGCAAGACAATAAAAGCCAAACATAAATAAAGCGGTAATGAATATTTGTTTTATATAATAGAAATAATTTATTTTCTGTTTTATCATGTTTTTACGTCCTTTTTTTTAGTGTTTGTTAATTAATATGGAATAATCCTTAAACACGGTTAAATTGCCACATGCATGCCCGAGTTTAGTACATGATCCACATAACAGCGGACATATAAAAATTTTCTTGTTAGGGTATGTTTTTTTGATCTCTTTTGCTGTTTTATTTTTGATGTTCAGGGCTTCAAAATTTCCACGAACAAAACTATATTTATTTAATTCATTATGTAAAAAGTCAAATTTCCCACCGTTTGATAAATTCAATACATAATTTTTAGGAAATTTAAAATTGTTTTCTTTTAGTCTTTTGAAAAAATGTAAGCTTTTAGAATATCCATAAGCATTAATTTTAGGAATCTCTTTCAATAATCTCATCCAATTTTTAATTTCATTGGCTGTCTTAAAATCCCCGTCAACATATAAACGAAAATCAATTTTGTTCATTTTCTGAAATTTAGGTAAATTTACTATTTTAATTAATTCATTTTTGATAATGGAAAAATTATGCATTAATAACGTGTTTTGGACCTGTCTTAAAAATGATGCAGGATAACGCCATGCTTTGTAACTGTAACACCATTTAAGACATTCCGCAGCACCTGGACAGGTCACAGCAGGTAAGGTGCTGAAACATAAAAAAGGTAATTTCTTATTGCCGTCCTTTATGAAAACCTTAAAAGGTAAATTTTCACCTGATACCAACCAATTTAGAAATTTGTTCAAATGGTATGCGTTCGTGTTTGGTCGGTCGCAACTATTAATAAAAGTGGTGTAATTATCCGAAATATAATTTTTAATTAATGTAATTAGATCATTTGTTTTATTGTTTGCGGATAGTTCTGCAATTTTTAATTTAAATTCTTTTTTAAATTTCATGTTGTTTTTTTATCCTGTTTTATTTATTGTTATAGGTTACAAGCCATTATTAAAAATTCTAAATCCTCTTTAGTTAATTTTAATAATGTCCAAATTATATCACTATTTTTATGATTATGTAATTTTATACATATCTTTTCAGCCAATATTTGTTTTTCTGTTTTCATGTTGTTTGTCTTTCTTTATTAGTTAATTAAAATTGATATGTAATTATATAACCATTAATAAGTTACTTACAATAAGTTTCTTTTAAGCATCGTAACAAAGAAAAGAAATAAGACAGGGTCTGTAAATTTAGGTAATGTTAATTAGTGGTTGGAACTGGTGAAGAAAAATCAGATATTCACGCACTCAATTATTTAAAATTACTATTGATATTGTGCCAAGATCAGCACTAACATCAAACTAATATATTTAAGTTGATAAGGTATATTACCTAAAAATATGTTGGTATGTGCTGTGAGCGTCTCTATTTGTGCCGATAATATCCATTATGTATCAAAGTATAAGCGGGTAAGTAGTGGATTTGTCCACACCACTATTGGGGGTTACTCAACAGCATTTTTTCTAAAAACAATGTTAAATAATAATCAAAAACAACTTTCAAGGGTTGTTTTGATTATTTATTTAGCATACACGATATAAAAAGTAGTGAGCAATTCTTTCACTTAAACACTTATATTGTACGCCAAAAGGAAGGATATAATATATATACTTTTATTTGTAATTTCAATAACAATTATCTTTATTTAAAGGTGTTTCTGATACGCTCTGTTAATATGTTGATAACTAATTTGCACATCCTAAACTGTTTTTATAGTAATTGTTGAAACTGTAATTTTTTTTTATTTGCTGTTTAATGTTAAAATAATAAAGTGGTTAATTTTAAGGAAGGATTTAAAAAGTAATCGTTCTATTTAGTAGCTTCTTTTAATTGCTTTTCTTTTTGTAATGCTTCTAATCGAAGTAATTCTTTAAGCCATTTTTTTCTTTTAGCTTCTGTTGGTTTTCCTCTGCCGAGAGTTTCCAAGCCAACGGCTATAGCTCTTTTTCTCAACCTGTATCTATCTGCTCTATCTGCTTTATAAAGTGGTGATTTTTCTCTTTTTAAAGTAACCAGCGTTGCATGAAGCTGTTTCTTTTCTTCGTTTATTCTGAGCTTCGGGTGATCGTTCCTTTTATCTCTTTCTGGAAGCTCTGCCTGTGATGCTTCTATAGTATCAACAACTTCTTCACCTTCAATAGCTTCTACCTCTCTTGCAAACAGTTCATAAGGTGATTTTACCTCTATCTGATATCTCTTAACAAACTTTCCATGCCTTTCAGCTAAATATCGTGCTGCCTGAACGCTTCCTGCTTGTGCTTCCTTAATCATCGCAACATCAACAAGCAATAAATCTCTTGTAATACTCTTATCAAATACATCTTCCATTTTTTCATAGAAACGCTTGTCTTTTTTTATTTTACCGTATGCTCTTGGTGTAATTTTCAGTATTTCACAAACTTCACGATCCGTAATCGCTGGGTTTTTACCAACAAGCTCGGATGCTTGGTTTAATACCATCGGATAAGATAATTTTGAAAGTCTTTCGTGTTCTATCATACGTTTACCACACTATCTATATTTTCCATTGGATCAAGAATACAATAACAGCGAAAATTACATCTGCTCCAGCCTGATGCTGGTAATCCAAGTGCTGTCCAATCAGCAAATGATCTTACCTCACCACTTCTCGCCTCACAGTCCTCACAATGCTTAACACCTCTTGCTACAACCCACCTGTAAGGAACATTATCACCAAGTATCTGACTGTAAACTGCCAACATTCCTATTCTGGATGATTCTCTAATGCCATATCTTACTAAATCTTCTGTAGAATTACCAAGAATTGCAAATGCACCTGTTTTCCCTTGATATTGCGTTCTTATCCTCTGCTTTATCTGTGGATCAGTCAATCCTTCAAATTGCAGTCGTTCTATTGATGATTGCAGAGTTGCAGTAAAAATAGATACCTCAAATAATGCTAAAACAAATAAATAGTCGAAGAAATCAAACTCATCCTGCGTTATTTCTTCTTTTCCTAAGAATGTTTCTAAATAAGCATCTAAATCTTCTATGTTGTCAGCCATTATTTCTTAAAATTTTTGTTTAGTGAGTCAAAAAATTCTTTTGCTGTTGTTTTTATATTCTTATCGAACTGCAACCAATCACGAATAGGAACACTTTTATTAGCAATATCAGTTCCATAATTTTCTTTTATAAATTTCGTCCATTTATTCTCTTTAATTTTATACGCTTCACCTATTTTACTCGAGCTACCTGCTCCAGTTTCTTTCACAAAATCATCTAAAGTAATGTCAAATGTTTCACCCTTACCCATACCTAAATGATACATTCCGTATTTGTTAAATTCTACAGACTTATCTCTTTTCTTTACTTTTATTGAACGAAACAATTCACCTGAGTGTCTAAGAGGTTTATCTGAAGAAGTTCTTGTTCCTGTTCTTCCAGAAAGCCCTTCTTCTCTTACAAATTTAGTAAAATCACTTATTGGCTTGAATTTTCCTTTCTTAATTGCAGCCTTAGAACCTTTTCCAAGTGAAGTGATACCATCGTTCAAGTATTTTCGTATCATTTTCGGCATCTCTTTCGCAAGTTTACCAGCATCATATGTTATTTCAAATTTAAGTTTCATATTTAGAGATCGAGATTTTTTTTGGCAAAGTCCACACCAAGCCTTTTTGCTTCAAGTATTGTTTTGAAATGGCGAGACAAGTTGTTTTCGACAAAGTCTTGTCCGTACTTTTCGGGGTTTTTAAGTATTTGGTCGATGGTTGCATCAAGTTCCCTTACTTCAAATTCGTTAAGTCGTTTCTGCTCTTTGACGTATCCTTTGAATAGCTGATTGCCCTTGCTCATTTAGCCTCCTTTTGATTGCAGTATTCTCGCTGATGTTTTCTTCCATAATTGCCTTTGCCTGTTCATCTGTTAAGTCATTATTATAAGATTTTAAAAGTCCTGAATACGACATCAGGTTATTATCTAACATAAACTGGTTGAACAATACCTCATCCTGTACTGATTTCGGATATTCTGGCTCATTAAAGTCAAGCCCAAGCTCATTTGGCAGAGAAACATTATTAGCCGACATAATTGCTTTTTCAATATCGTAAATTTCATGCTCATACATCTGCCATAAATCAACGTAGTCCTCATAATCTTCACGCCTTTCTAAATCTCTTATAATTAAAGCAATCCCAGAAGGAACTTCACCACCAGAACGATTAAAATCAACATGAAGATGATTATTCGCTCCTGTTGTTTCCATAATAGTTTTAATAATTTCAATTAGTCCTCTCATATCGCCTTTTGGTGATACAATATCAAAACTTGCACCTTCAGGAAGGATAATTGTTTCATCCGTACCAGCACGAATAACATTAGCATCTGCGTATACACCTGTGGCAACGGGCTGACCAAAAGCTTGAAATCTTCCACCTAAACATAGCTCTGTAAACAATATGTTCACCGCTTCATTTGCCTGAATAATATCTGTAGCCCCTGCAACGAAATGTGAATCTATTTGTGGCTCACGATGAATAAATGCAACAGGAATTACCCCGTAATTATGTTCTGATTCTTCTATTACACCACCATTACCATCATATCTAATCATTCGTGTATCATCAAGATACATATAGGTTTGTTTCTGTGTTGAACTTATGTCATCTACAAGATTATCAATTGGATATGCAATAGCAATTGGGTTTAAAGGGTCATCGTCAGACATAAATGGATGATAAAAGTAAATTGGATGATAGTCCATTCTGCCTTTGACTGGATTATAAACAATTCTACAAGCAACAGTACCAAGTAGTTTAGCAACTCTTTCAATATGTTTTAATTTAACATTTTTAAATTGAGTAAGACTGGTATATTGATTGTTTACATTCCTGACTGCTCCTGTTCTGTAAATACGAGCCATTTTATTGATAAAACGGTGTGTGAAATTAATAAATAAGGGTGGAACTTCCTTAAAAGCCTCTATTTTAAACCTATTGGCTATATAACCAGCCATGTTTTCACCTTCATAATAATCAAGCATCTTGTTAATCCATCTTTGCCTTCTTTTATGAATATCAAGTTTCTGATTTTTTATGGAATCATTTATTAACCCCTTTGCTAACGAATCTATCATCTGCTTACCACTTTCATTTTCATGTTTCTTATCGGATAATGATTTACAAAGAAATATCGAATCATATCACATCCATGATCCGAGTAGCCATCTTTCAAAGGATTTTCCCTCAAAGGCTTGTTATCTTTGTCTAACTCATACCGATAGGATTCAAAATCTTCAATTAATCCCTTGCATTTTTTATCTATATGTATTCTATGAACACCATCGGCATTTTCAAAAAACGATCTGACATGATCTATTCCTGTGGAAATAGAGCGAGATACTTTATCTCTTGAAAATCTACAGAATATTCCGTAATTTCTCATTAATGCTATATCACCTATCCCTGACTGGCTTTGTACCTGTCCACCAGCAGGATCAGAGTAATATTTTGTTATACTGTATGGCTTTTTTAATATCATACGAGCCAAATTTTCAGTTTTCATGTTTCTTTTGTGAATAATCTCATCAATTATATTTATATGTTCTAAGCCCTCATTATCTACCCATGTCTGGAAAAACCCAACGGCACTCATACGATAGCCAAAGTCAATAGAGCATACAGTTTCTTTTGCTGGATTATGCGGATAATCACCAACATGGATATCTCTATTAAAGCTATCGTAAACAATTCCTGCCATACTCATGAACGAACCAGCGTATTCCTGAAGAAATATCTGTGGATTCGTTGTTCTTCTTATTTCCTGTAAATCAGGATCATCATATCCCTCTGGGAAAGCATGATGGTTTTCCCATGAAGGTGAATTAAACCCATACCACTCAGGGTCTTCTCTTTGAGAATATTCCCATATCCAGTTAAAGCCATGAGGTGTTGTAATAAATATTGCCCTGCTATCTTTCTGATCTGACAAAGTAGGTCTCAAATATTGTTCCCATACTTGTCTTTTTATATAAGCACACTCATCAAGGATACATAAACTTAAACTTTCGCCCAACAAAGTCTCAGGTTTTGCAGCCGATTTGCCTTGTATTGAGCTTCCCCAGTCAAATTCAAGATACTGTTCTCTTTCAGAATACCTTTTTGGCTTCCACTTCATTTCAATAACCAATTTCTTATAAACTTCTCTGAAAACCTTATTTGCAAGTTCATAAGTTGGTGCAACAACCCAAACTCTTTTATTTTTCTGAGTTATTGTATAAACAGCTTCCATAGCTGAAGATAATGATTTTCCGAACCTTCTGCCACAAACAGCAACAGTAAATCTATGTTTTTTCTCTGGATAATGCAGTTTTAATTGTCCATTATGAGGAGTATATCCGATCTCCTTAAAGAGCTTTTTCTTAAATTCTAACTGCTTATCCATAACTTTATTCACAAGTTATTAACAACTTATAAACATAATCGTTGTGTTTATTCATTAACTTAATTTAAAATATATATTATGTAACCTACAATATATTGTGGTTATGTATAAAATTTAACTAAATATGGAGGACAGATGTCCGAAGAACAACCAGTATCCAATGAACCAGTAGGGAATGAAGATACAAAGGCAACCGAAGCACCTATCGCTGATGGTTCGGCTATTGCAGAAAGCAAAAAGTATCGTAAGCGATCTCAGGCAGCAGAATCTCTTAATGTAGAAAAAGATAAAACCATCTCTGACTTACAAGCCAAAATAAATTCATTTGAAGATAAAAGACTTTTAGAAAAAGAAGAATTTAAAACTCTTTATGAAAAAGTTTCTGTCGAGAATGAAACAAACAAGGTTTTGGCAGACAAATGGACTAATCATGAAGCTACTGAAAGAGAAATGCTTTTAAAACAAGTGCCTGAAGATGAAAAAGCAGAGTGGGAAAAAGCCTCTCTGAATTTACTTAAATTACACGTATCGAAAGTAACTGCTAATGTACCTCAGAATCCAGATCATGTTGTATCAAAAACTCGGAATTTAACAGATATTCCAGAGGATTGGACAAAAATGGATTCAAATGAATTGAGAAAAAACTGGAGTACAATACTTAGCAATGCTGTCGGTAGAAAAAATTAAATCCTACCCGAAGATTCGATTTATCGAATAGCTGAAGATGGATTAAAAGACAGGACTGATTATTATGAATAATAATACTCAAAGAGTTTACTCAGAAGTAAACTTTGAGTGGTGTGAGGCTTCAGGGCAATATATTGAGGTTTCTTCTACTTACAAAGAATATAGTGGTGAAATGGCTTTATGTATGGCTGCTGGTGATTTAATGGATACTACCTCTGGTGCTGGGTTTATACCAGACTTATGGGCTGATGCAATATATAGTTTCTTTTTTAGAGCTAACAAATTAAGAAATTCAGTCGATGATTATAGTGCATTGGTTAAAAATAAAGGTGATTCTATAAATATACCCGCAGTTTTGATGCAAACAGCACAAAGCAAAACAGCTTCCGCTGCTGTAGCTTGGGATACGAACAAAGGTTCAACTCCCCAAGTTCACGATGTTACTGCTGTTAATTTACCTATTGCAACTCATATTTATCAGGCAGAAATATTTGAAGATATTTTAACAATCCAGTCTGCTTCAGAATTGGTGAGCAAATATTCTAAAATGTTTGGAGAATCATTAGCGAGGAAAGTTGAAACAGATTTGTGGGGTGAATTAGATGGTATGCAGACAACTGTAACATTAACGGCTGACGATGCAATAACGGCTGCTGATCTTGAATCAATATTGGCAAACCTTTATGATATAGATATTGATCCTAATCAATGCTCGATGGCGGTTAACCATTTAATATTAGGCGATTTGATGAACCCAAGTTCTGGAGTGGGATCATATTTCATGAGAGCAGACGGGTTTGGACAAGCATCTGGTAGAAATGGTGAACATATATCAAGTGGTGCTGTAGGTTTGATCTATGGCATGGATGTGTTCTTTTCACAAGCTATTAGTACAGGTGGTACAAACAGAAGTGGTGCTTGTTATGTTTCTGGTGCTTGTGCATTTGCAGCATCTCAAGATGTGAGATTACAATCTCAATATGATGTTGATTATCTTGGAACTAAAGTTATAGCAGACATGATTTATGGTGTCAAATTGCTTGATTCAGCAACGAATAAGCTGGGTTTGAACTTTGTTAATGCAAGTTAATAAATAGTTAATTAAAAATAAAGGGGTGGAATTACATCTGCCCCTTTATAATATTGGAGATTTAGAAATGCCAAAAAAAGAATGGAGATTCTATTATAATTCAGATACAAGGAAAACTGAAGAAGTTGCTCATTCTGATATGCAAAAAAAATATGAATCTGATAATAGTTGGACAAGAGTGGTTAGTCGTAAAGATGTAACCACTTTTAAATCAAAAAAGAAGAAGAAAAAGGGCAAGAAATAATAGCGAATGAGAGAGAACGATTTAAAAAATTCTAAAACAGGGCAATATAAAGTGATTCGCAAGAAAGGTGATTTAACTGGTGTTGGTAAAGGTGATTGGCTTAGAATTGGACTTATAGACAAGCAATATAAGAAGAATTATGACAAAATCTTTAGAAAGAAATAAATGCTCTCCCATTTTGATGAGATAATTGAGAAGGTATTAGAACACGAAGGTGGATACTCGAATGATTCGACAGATTTAGGAGGGGAAACTAATTTTGGTATCACTAAAAGGTTTTATCCTGATGTAGATATTAAGAATCTAACTAAGGAAGATGCCAAGCAGATTTATTATGATGATTATTGGCTTAAAAACAAAGTTAATAAGATGCCACCAAAATTAAAACATATATATTTTGATATGTGTATTAATATGGGCAAAAGAACAGCAGTTAAAATTCTGCAAAGAGCATCCGTGAATAAGGGCAAAGATATTGAAGTTGATGGTGGATTAGGTGCTAAGACGTTTGATGCAATTCAGGATGTAGAAACTGAAAGAGTGAGAGCCTACAGGGTTAAATATTATGTTGATTTAGTTAATAAGAAACCTGAACAGGAAAAATTCTATTATGGCTGGTTCAGGCGTTCATTACAAGTATAAAGGAAACAATGGATACATTAAGGGCAGTATTAACAGATAAAACAATTTTAGTTGGTGGGGGTAGTATAGGAATGTCATTTATTGAATATATACCAGAGGTGATTAGAGTAGTCACTCTATTGGCTTACCTTTTTTACTTATTAATGCAAATTTATAGAATGTGGAAGAAGTAATTGGGTGACTTGCTTTACCTTATTAGTGAAGAAGGGATTGCAGTTTTTGTTATTGTTGTCCTTCTTATTGGCATCGCTGTTGTCGGTCGTTGGTTTGCTACCTACTTTGCTAATAGGATGGATTCTCAATTCTCAGAATTATTACGAGAGGTAGCAGAGATGCAACAATCAATAATTGAAAATAATAACAAATTATACGGAATTACTGAACAGCTAATTAATAACCAGAGGGTAATTGGCGAGGATGTCAATGCAATTGAATCATCCTTAGATACCTTATTAAAATTCATAAACAAGAACGGCTCTAAATGATTTGTCAGATGGACTTGATAAAGATGGTGGAATTAGCTTTAGTAAAAAAGATAAAGAACCTTATGGAATTGCAAAACCTGAAAAAGAAGTTGAAGAAGTTGAAAAACCTCGCAATCTTGATAAAGAAGAACTACTCAGACAAGAGCGACTCAATGCACAATTATCTAAGGCAAAAACAATTAATTACTCAGGGTTCGCACTCAATGGAGGGAGTATTGTTGGGCTTCTTTTTGTCATTGACAATTTCGTTTTCGATCCTAACACTTTGGATATGCTTGAAATGATAAACACAACTTTCAATCTTGATATAAATTTTATAGGAATTATTGAATTATTGCAGGAATATAAAGCACAATTAATAGGTGCTTGTATTTCTTTTCAAACAATGCTTGTAGGATACAAAGATACTTGTCAAAAAGCTAAAGATAGAGATTGTGATAGTCTGTATCAGGTGTTTTCTGAGGAATTGGAAAAAGTTGGAATATAATGGTTGCTTTAGGATTTGATAAAAAAATTGCAAAGGTTGTTTTAAATATAATTGATAGCACTTTGGGAAAGAAATTTCCTATGATTGATAAATTAACGGACTTATTTCAAGAACAGCAAATTATGGATAAGAAGATTGCAGAAATGGGTTCAAAGATAGAAGCATTAGAACATTTTTTAAAGGATAAAGAGAATGAATAAATTAGTAGCAGTATTGAAGAAGATGATGATTGAGATGCTTATGAACGATAAAATGAAAGCAGATATTACAGAGTCTTTAAACAGGCGAATTAATATTCCTATGGTTTCCGAGAAAATGGAAGGTGAATTTATTTCGGCAGTTGTTGGTGCAACATTTGAAGGAATAGCCGATGCTTTAGAAGGTGATACAAATGCCAAAGGGTAAAGGCACTTATAAAGGCAAGGTCGGCAGACCTAAAAAGAAGAAAGCTAAAAAGAAGTGAAAGCTCTACAATTAGAACATCCGATTGATGAACATCTGAAACCTATCAAGGATTCTGACTCTGCTTTAACCTCTATGGAAGTTTCAACTACTAAATTAAGGGTAAAAGATTTAGAAGTTACAGGGACGATAAATGAACTTTTAGATGAAGATGATATGGCGAGTAATTCGGATGTTAAGTTCTGTACTCAGCAATCAATCAAGGCTTATGTTGATGCAGTACCTTTAGGTGCTTATGGGAAAGATTTAATAAAAGTAATGCCTTCTGAATTTAGAAGTAATGACGATAGAAGCACGGAATATTCTGTTATAGAAGACGATACTGCGGATACTTTGGGAATTAGAGCGGCTCATGCAGCAGTTGAATTATATGCTTTTGTTAAAATACCAGAGGGTTATCAGGTAAGTCATGTTCAAGTATTAGCTTCTGCAAGTACATCAAATGCAGTCACTTGCAAGACACTTAATTATCTTACGGGGGCAACTACGGACTTAGAAACATTTGATTTTAATACAGATCAAGATATAACGGATGTTGAAGCAACTAAAACTAACGATTTGGTAATTAAATTATTACCAGCTTCAAATTCTACTGTTATATATGGTGCAAAAGTAACAATAGAGAGTGTATAAATGAGTCTGTCCGACAAAACAATATCTTCAACTTTTAAAGACATAGTTATAATTTCTAATAGCAATGCAGGATTTGATACTAATATAGATCAGGTAAAAAGTGGTAATGGAAATGGTTCATCTCTTTATTTATCCACAAATAATTTCAAAGTTCAGCCGACGGCAGATTCAACTACAAATACATCTATTTATGATAAAGACGGAAATATATTATTTCAAATAGATTCTACTAATGATAATATAAGAGCATTAGGGAATCATATAAATAATCAATATGCTTATTTCGGAGCAAACTATCGTTCAATTGACGCTTTTGCTGCTAATACTCATTATCCAATACCATTTAGTGGTAGTTCAGGAGGAGCAAGTACAAATAATGATGTAGATTTTGGGACAGGGACTGATCCAGACGATTCATTCACAACAAGCGATGATGATACGAATTATGCGGCTCAAATTGTACCGATGATGTGGAGAGCTCCTGATAATATTTCAATAGATACTGTTACTCATATTGAAGGAGCAGATGCCGCTACAGGTGATACAACTCGGATGCACCTTAAAAGTTTCGACTTCACGAGTGCTTCTACATCCTGTTTGACAAATGGAACTTTATTAGCTCATAATTCAGATGTAACGAATGCAGGAAACGAACAGGCTTATTTAAGCACATGGACAGTAGATTCAGCTTCAGTAACAGCAGGGAAAGTAATATTATGTTTCTTTAGAAGTGATTCTGTTAATTCTGACTATTCTTTAAACGTAATTATAAAATACCACCTTACTTAGAGGAGATTTATGCCAAATTTTAGTGCAAGTTTAAACATTACAACGGGGAGGGGCGATTCCTTATCAGCTTCTAAGACTGGTAATTATGAAGATATTTTAAATATTAGACAGCGAGTAGATAATACAAATACCCATATTCTAATGATTACAGGAGCAAGTGGTAAAGGTGCTGCTACATTACCTGATTCAAAAAGTTTGATAATAAAAAATACAGGAAATGTCGGGGCAGAGATTTTAATCCAATCATTGACACATACTGATGGAACGCCAGACACGACAGGGGCTGCGGCTTTTCAAAAATATTTACTTGGTTCTAAAGATTTTATATATTTACCAAATATAAGACAGATGTACGGCACTACAACATCTTCTTCTGCAAACGCATATACTATAGATGGTTCTCCTTCTTCTAATATGTATGAAGCATTGGATAATGCTGCTGGTGGTGATCCTCAACTTTTAAATGAAGATGTAGATAGTGGGGCAGAAACAGCTATAAATGTTGATGAGGGTGCATATTTTTATGAGGGCGATTTGATACGCTTAGAAAATGAGATATGCGAAGTTGTTTCAATTTCTTCAAATACTATTACTGTTATAAGAGGAACGCATGGTTCAACGAAGGCAACTCATGCAGATGATGTTGCTATTAGATTACCATTTTTCAACGCTTATGCTGATTTTGATAAATTCTCAGTAGCTCAAACAGATTCTTCTGGCAGGTTTAAAGCTATGAATTTCTTCGGGAAGGCGAGAAATACTGATGGAAGTGGGAATAAAGAGTCTATGGGTTTAGTAGCAGGAAGTTTTTCAATGAAATTTTATGAATCAGGCTATCAGGAATTAGGTTTAAGCAATATCACCTCGGCTACTTCCACAGGTTTGACTGCAAGTCAACAATACCTGATTGACATTACGGTTGACAATGGAACTAAATTCCAAGATTTAACATTTACTACAGATTCTTCTGATTTATCTTTTGGAAAAGTAATTACTTTAATAAACGATGCCTTAAATACTCAATTTTATACTGCTGGAAATTTATTTGAGAAACGTGTGACAGTATCTATAGTAAATGGCGATGTAAGATTCACATCAGGCTCTCATTTATCAACTTCTGCAATTTTAATCGAAGATACTGGTGATGCTAATTCCTTATTCGATGCTTCTGCTATTGGTAGATTTCCTTCTGCTGGAACAATAGAAGCTCCTGTTGCTGCAAGATTACCAAAAGACACAATAATTGATGGTAAAAGTGGAATATCTATTCAGAATGTAGCAAATATGGCTTATGATGACGGGTATGGTGTAATTAAGGGTGTTGCAAATGGAACTTTAAATTATGAGACTGGGGCGATAAATTTTACAGGAAAGCCTAATGCCGAGTTTACTGTTGCTGTGAGTTATGGTTCATCTCAGTCTGGTGGAAATAGATTCTCAACGGATGACGGTAATTGCATTACTGCTATTTCTGCTCGATCAGTAAATTCTAAAATTGATACTACTATTGAAGTGATAGGACTGCAATAATGGCAACGTATAAACCGACATACGCATCCACATCAGACTTAAGAGATATTTATCCAAATATTGATAAATTTGATGCTAAAACCCAAGTATTAGGATGGAATACTGGATTAACAGACTTTCAGCAGACTCTTGATATATATTACACAGCTAATTGTGGCTTAATTAATCAATTATTTTGGGATGGGGTTAAAGTTGATAAAATAACTTACAATACAACAGAGACCACAAAAGTGGATGGAGCTTTTACCGCAAGTGCTACTGTTTTTTATGTTGATGCTTCACATGGTTTAGAGGCAAATGATATAGTAAAAATTGATGAAGAATATATCAGGGTTGTTAGTGTAAGCTCTGATACAATAACTATTTCAACTCCTACTACAAATAGAGGACTGTTTGGGTCATCAGCCCAACATCACGCAAATGATGTGAGTGTTTACAAAATTATAGATACCAGTATCGATGTTGGAGATGCTTCCTCTGCTGGGGTAGATGCTTTAGGCTATGTGTATGACAGCGATTTAGATTTAGCTATAATAATCACTAATTCCTTAAGTCCAATTAATTATTTAGTAGAAGCTGGTGAAAACTGGAAAGATCATCAGAATGATATATTATATAAGGCATCTCGATATTTCGACAGTTACGTTGATCCCACGCTTCCAACGCAAATGTGGAAGAACGATGAGGGTGAATATGATTATATTGTTATCAGGACAACCGCTCAAATTTGTGCATATTTCCTCCTATCAGCACATGATCCTGAAAACGAAGATGCCTTAAAGATTAAAGAAGAATACGAAGGTGTTCTTGACAGAATAAACGAAGGTGGAATTAAACTTGGTTTTGAGAAGTCAGCAGATAGTTCACAGGGGATTATAACAGAATTAAGTGCTAATGCTTCTTCAACTCTAAAGCCTGTTGATTTAAGAGGTAGGTATAGAGGAAGTGTTTATGATAAAATACGCTTACAGGTTATTACAGGAGGTCTAATTGGTACTGCTACA
>VTLG01003641.1_pt1 | contig 19630 bp, 24 predicted proteins | sample 4694571 | NCBI WGS metagenome assembly VTLG01 (sample SAMN12604809, study PRJNA352737) | marine metagenome | biome: ENVO:00000447; feature: ENVO:00000209|ENVO:00000569|ENVO:01000036; material: ENVO:00002151; isolation source: viral sequences binned using virsorter ...
AACCTTATTTCCATTACATTAGTATAGGGTATATCCCATATGATTGCAAGTGTTTTCGGCTCGGCTCGGCTTCGCCTCGCCTCGCTTCACTCACAGGGGTGATAGGGGTTATAGAATGAATCTAATGGCAAATCATTTGAACTGTATCCATTTGCATTAGAATGAATCTATAACCCCTATCCCCCCCTGTGAGTGAAGCGAGTCAGTTATCTCTAAAGAGCAAAAAATAGACATAGAGAGAATATCCAGAAACTTTGACAAAAAGCCGACCCCCCTTCACAATAAAAAAGGGATAGGAGTCCCTGGTCCGTCGAAAATTTTTATATATGAAAAAATGTGAGACTTGCGGAAAGAAATTAGCAGACACTCAGTTTGAAAAAATTGATGAAAAATATTTTAGAAATGTCTGTAAAAATTGTTCCAATGCTGAACGCAATAAGCACAGAAGCAAATCTCCAGAATATTTTATCCGTCACCTTCATTCTCAGTTAAAATACTCACGTGGGAAAAAGAATCCTGAAATGGAGTGGAACATCGAGCCGGAAGATCTTTTGTCCTTGTACCAAGAGCAAAACGGCCGTTGTGCTTTGTCCAACGTATTAATGACCTACGCCAAAGATGGAACCGGTAAAAAGGAATTTAATATTTCTATTGATCGAGTGAACCCCCATATAGGCTATATAAAAAGTAATATGCAATTAGTTTGCCACCGCGTTAATATAATGAAGCATAATTTAATGGAAGAGGACTTTTGGTGGTGGTGCAAGAACATAGTAGAACATGAGCAAAGCAATGAGCATTGACCTAGAACGCCTAGCCGACAAGTACCCTGACGCCACTAAGGAACTGCTGGAACTTACCGAGGCACTGAAATCCAAGGAACTGCAACGCGAAGGCTATGATAGTTTTATTCGGTACGTCAAACACATGTGGCCAGATTTTGTTGAAGGCACGCACCATAAGATTTTTGCAGAAAAACTGGAGAAAGTGGCCAAAGGCGAGCTCAAGCGGTTAATCGTCAACATGCCGCCGAGGCATACCAAAAGCGAATTCGCGAGTACCTACTTCCCTTCGTGGATTTTGGGACGGAATCCGAAGTTAAAAGTCATGCAGATAACGCACACGGCGGAACTGGCTTTCCGTTTCGGTAGAAAGGTAAGGGACATTATCGATTCGGAAGAGTATCAAGGGGTGTTTCCCGGAGTCCAGCTAAAGGCGGACAGTAAATCCGCAGGGCGTTGGGAAACCAACGGCGGAGGCGAGGCTTTCTATTCAGGTATTGGCGGTGCCGTTACCGGTCGGGGAGCGGATCTACTCGTATTGGACGACATCCACTCAGAGCAAGACGCTTTGAGTCCAACGGCATTGGACAACGCATGGGACTATTATTCATCGGGTCCGCGACAAAGGCTACAGCCCCAACGGCCCTCGACAACGCATGGGACTATTATTCATCGGGTCCGCGACAAAGGCTACAGCCCGGAGGCTCTATTGTGATCGTGATGACCAGATGGTCGACCAAGGACTTAACCGGAAGGCTACTTAGTAAACAGGGAGAGGATCATGCCGATCAGTGGGAAGTTGTAGAATTCCCCGCTATTTTCCCTGATACCGGCAACGCATTGTGGCCAGAATATTGGCAACTATCAGAATTGGAAGGGGTAAAGGCGTCGTTGCCGGTCAGTAAATGGGAGGCGCAATGGATGCAGAACCCCACTTCAGAAGAAGGCGCTATATTAAAACGGGAATGGTGGAAAATTTGGAAGCACGACGACGTGCCTCAGATGCAGTATGTTATACAGTCGTACGACACGGCGTATACAAAAAAAGAAACGGCGGACTACTCAGCGATTACAACGTGGTGCGTATTTTACCCGGACGAGAATTCTGCAAGACCTGCCTTACTCTTGTTGGACGTCAAGAAAGGAAGGTGGGACTTCCCAGAACTAAAACGGGTCGCATACGAACAATTTACTTATTGGGATCCTGACACGATTATCGTGGAAGCCAAGGCATCGGGACTCCCTTTAACCGATGAATTACGCCAAGCGGGAATCCCTGTGGTGAATTATTCCCCAGGTAAAGGACAAGATAAGATAGCGAGGGTAAATGCGGTCGCACCTCTATTGGAATCAGGCATGGTGTACGTCCCTGAGACACGTTGGGCGGAGGAATTGGTCGAGGAATGTGCGGCTTTTCCGTTTGGCGATTACGACGATTTGGTGGACTCAACCACACAAGCATTAATGCGTTATCGACAGGGAGGCTTTATTGGTTTAGAATCTGATGATAACATGCAGGACAATGTTCCTCGCAGACTAAAAGAATATTACTAGGAGTATACAAATGGCGGATAAAGGTGAAAAGATAAAGGACCAAGGCTTTGTTCCTTATGCAAAAACAAAAACCATAAAAACATCTAAGGGCCCTCAGCCCGGAGCAGGTAAAGGTAAAAGTCGAGGCGGCGGAGAAGCTGAAAGAGGCGTTAAGTTCACAGGCGTATTTTAGGAGATCCTCATGGGATTATCAGGAATTTTAAGTCTTTTAAAAGGACTAGGTAGGGGGGCGAAAGAAGGGGGAGATTTTCTTAAGGACTATGTGTCGCAAAGATATATTCCTAATGCTCTGCGTACAACTAGAACGGACGAGGGGCTAGATTTTTTAGAACAGGTACCATCAACCTTGAGAGCGGCTAATAAGGTCTCTGCTCTAAAGGTAATGAAACAACAAGAATTGGCGCTTAAAAAGGGTCAAGATCTAATTGATGCTATTAAAGCTGGGGGAATTACCAGTGGACCAGCAGCGAAAAGAGCTTTTGATGAAATTGAAGAGACAATGAAGATGTTAGAAAGCCAATCAAAAACACTTATAAAACAAGCCGATTTAATTGATGATCTTGATTGGGCACAAAATTTAATGAGACAAGAATACCAGAAAGAGAAAGTAGTGGGATCATTAAAATCTTTAATTCCTGTAGTAGGAGCAGGAATGACAGGATTATGGTTTGGAGCTAAACAGCAATATGAAAACCCAGATTTCCATGATCCTGATCTACTTGATAAGTTAAATCCGTTTAGAACACAGGAACCAGAAGAGGCCCTTGAGGAAATGGAAGAAGCGACACAAACTAAATCCAGAGGAACTGAAGTTGGAGAGAATGTAGCGAACGTACTCATGGATATTATTTCTCCAATACCGAGATATACAGACAGAAATAATGGCAGAGAATAAAGTACCAACCAATATAGAAAGGTTGTCGGATCTCATTGATCTGGAAGTCGAAGACGGCACAGAAGTTCAAATAGAAGAGCCGTTGTCCCCGAACGGAATGGACGACATCGCTGTAGAACTATCCGATGTCGGTGGTGCTGAAATTAATTACTTTCCAGACGATAACCCTATGAGTGAGATTCCGTTCGAGGCTAATTTAGCCGATTTCGTTGATGAAGGTGAATTGGGTAGAATAGCCATGGGGCTATTAGGCGAATTTGAAGATGACAAAGGTTCCAGATCCGAATGGGAAGAAGCCTATGTCAAAGGACTGGACTTACTTGGCTTCAAGTATGAGGACAGGGATCGTCCATTTCCCGGTGCTTCCGGTGTAACTCACCCATTATTAGCTGAATCCGTAACCCAATTCCAAGCACAGGCTTTTAAAGAGCTATTACCCCCTAAAGGACCCGTAAAAACAAGGGTAATGGGGGATGAAACACCTGAAACGGAAGATCAGGCGAGAAGAGTGCAGGAATTTATGAATTACCAAATAACCACGGAAATGGAGGAATATACCCCTGAAATGGATCAATTATTGTTCTATTTGCCGTTGGCAGGGACCGCTTTCAAGAAAGTTTACTACGATGCCAACAAACAAAGAGCGGTAAGTACCTTCGTCCCTGTAGAAGATTTAGTTGTTCCTTATACTGCCAGCGATTTAGCAACTTGTGAAAGGGTTACGCACGTAGTCAAAATGACGCATAACGAAATACGTGCTCAACAACTTGCCGGTTTTTATCGTGACATTACATTGCAGCCTTCGGAAACGAATATAGCCAACGATCCAAAAGACAAGGTAGACGAACTCGAAGGTATTTCATCCACGGGCGATGAGATGATGTACGAATTATTGGAGTTTCATGTATCCACGGACATACCGGGATTTGAAGATTCCGACGGTTTTCATCTACCTTTCATTATTACTATTGATAGAGCGTCAAGTCAGGTGTTGTCAATTCGCAGGAACTATCGACAGGATGATCCACTAAAAAGAAAAATACAATATTTTGTGCACTACAAGTTTCTCCCCGGTCTTGGCTTTTACGGCTTTGGTTTGATTCACATGATTGGAGGTTTATCCCGAACAGCGACTGGCGCACTTAGGCAATTAATTGATGCCGGCACGTTGGCGAATCTTCCTGCTGGGTTCAAGGCCCGTGGACTAAGGATCAGGGACGACGAAACTCCGTTGGAACCAGGAGAGTTCAGAGATGTGGATGCACCAGGCGGAGCCCTAAGAGATTCATTGGTGCCACTACCTTATAAAGAACCGTCGCAGACTTTAATGGCACTTCTTGGTTTTTGTGTGGAAGCAGGACAACGCTTTGCTTCAATTACGAACTTACAAGTAGGGGAAGGTAATCAGGAACTGCCAGTGGGTACGACCATGGCACTATTGGAACAAGGCACTAGAGTGATGTCCGCCGTCCATAAAAGATTGCACTACGCCCAAAAAACAGAATTCAAAATACTAGCTAGACTATTCGCAGAGTACCTACCCCCCGTATATCCATATCAAGTAATCGGAGGGGATCAAGCCATAAAACAAACTGACTTTGATGATCGCGTAGACGTGATCCCAGTTAGTGATCCCAACTTCTTTTCCATGAGTCAGCGAATTACCTTAGCACAACAAGAATTACAGTTGGTACAAAGCAATCCTGAGATTCATAATATTAAAGAATCCTATCGCAGAATGTATCAAGCCCTTGGTTCTGAAAATATCGACGCATTATTTGTTCCCGATCCACCACCTCCCGCTCCTGTGGATCCCGCCCAAGAGAATGGGGCGGCATTGATGGGTGCGCCTCTAACCGCTTTTCCCGAACAACCGCACATGGTACACATTGAGGTGCATCTGTCTTTCTTGGAAACTGGAATTCCTATGGCTAATCCTATGGCACTATCCATGTTGGTATCGCATATTTTTCAGCACGTTTCGTTGGAAGCACAGAATTTAGCGGATCAGCAAATGCCGGAACAGCAAATGCCACAACAAATACCGCAGATGCAAGAAGGAGGTATGATGCAACCGCCCCCACCTAATCCTCAAAAAGAGATTTTAAAAGCACAATTGGAAGCTCAAATCCTTGAGCCTATTATGCCGAGACTGGAAGAAATTATGACACCTCCTGACGACGGTGTGGTAGCATTGAAACAACAGGAATTAGAAATACGTGCAAGAGAGAATCAGGATGATAAAATTATTGCCGAGAAGAAGATCCAATTGGATAAAGCCAAGCTGAAGCAAAAGGATCAATCGGAAGAAGAAAAGATAAAATCGCAGGAAGATATTGCAGCATTAAAAGTCAACGTGGAAAGAGAACGCATAAAACAAGAAAAGAAATCAGGGAGTAAAGACTGATGGTAATGGGAATTAATTTTCCTGACCTGACGATGGTGCCCGGTTCTGTGGAACCTATGGTAAGACAATCCTATAAAGATAGGATAGACGAATCGTTGGGAATGCGTAGAGGTCCTGAAAGAGATTTTAAACAAACCTTGGCCGATCGCCGAGATGAAAGCATGGGTGCTTCTTTAGGCAGATACGGTGAGCCGGGACTTCCGAGTTTAGTAAAAACTCCATCTCCTCAGCCAATGGGGTCACCTTCAACACAAGGAGCCTATGCTAGTCCTGAATCCCAAGCTGGCTATAAAGCAGACCTCCTTGCTTATGCAGCAGCTAATAATATACGCAGAGATGATAGTGACCCAAATCAAGTTAATGCAGATGCTTTAGGAGTTACGTTAGATGCCTATAATAGATATTTAGCAGATATTTCAGCACAAGGAGCAGGAACCTATACCAGCAGTGATTACGTTTGGCAACCTGGAGACTATGCTACAGAACAAGGAATGTATGCCGGTCCTACCGTAACTCCTAAAGCATCTTTATTAAACAGTGGTGATGGTGTATTAAATACATCATTCGGTAGGCTTCCTACACCGGAAGCAATCAAGGCTGCTGTCGCAGCAGCGGTAGGAGGAGCAGGCACAGGAGGAGCAGGAACAGCAGGAACAGCAGGAGGAGCAGGAGCAGGAACAGTAGGAGGAACAGCAGGAGCAGGAGCAGGAGTCGATGCAGGAACAGCAGGAACAGCAGGAACAGCAGGAACAGCAGGAGCAGGAGCAGGAGTCGATGCAGGAACAGCAGGATTAGGAGGAGCAGGATTAGGAGGAGCAGGATTAGGAGGAGCAGGAGTCGATGCAGGAGTCGATGCAGGAACAGGAACAGGTCAAACTTCGTTCATGGACCAATTACAAGTTATGGTAGACCAAATACTTGCACAGCAAGCGGCTCAACAAACGGCTCAACAAACGGCTCAACAACAACAAGCACAAGCAGCACAGAACTACGCCTTAACTACCCCTGCTGTTGGATATAATCCGTATACAAGCGGACAATATCAAGCAGATCCCTACGGCGCCGCCGGTGTCCCCGACATGGGCGGACTAACTACCATACCAGTACCACAACCTCTTACAGGTACGGCTTTTGCTAATTATCAAGCACCGGAGAATATGACATAGACGAACTACAATTCGCGACGGCTGTAACGCGCGCCATAGAGAAAAAAGAGCAGCAAATCCAAGAAATGATGACCAATGGTGAAGTTAAAAATTGGGAACATTATCGGAATCTTACTGGCCACATCGAAGCGCTAAATTACATCCGCGAAGAAATAAGAACAATTTTAAAAAATCAAGGAGTAATAGATGACACCTAATCCAACAACATTGGTAATGGAAGAAGAGTGGAAAAAAGCGGAGGCAGAGAAGTCTGCTTTAGAAAAAGTATATGATAGCGGTAAAAAGAAAGGTGATGCTGGTACGTTAAATCCAGACAAACTGGACTCTAAGCTGTTGGATCAGTTACCTGAACCAACGGGTTGGCGCATAATGATTTTACCTTACAGAGGTCAAGGCAAAACAGAAGGTGGTATTGTCTTAACAAACGAAACAGTAGAAAGACAACAAGTCGGAACTGTCCTTGGCTATGTATTAAAAGTAGGCCCAGAGGCCTATGACGGAGAAAGATTTTCTAGTGGACCTTGGTGTAAAGCAGGAGACTGGGTATTGATTGGAAGATACGCAGGCTCTCGTATACACATAGAAGGCGGAGAAATAAAACTGTTGAATGATGATGAAATCATCGCTACAGTACCAGACCCAGAAGCAATTCTGCATCAATTTTAATCATGGAGAAGAACCATGCCAAAGCATAAACTAAATCTCAACGCTGCAAGCGAACCAGTACCTATAGATAATACAGGTCCTGAAGTCGATGTAGACGTTGATGAAGATCCTTCACTTCCTATTGAACCTCAACAACCAGATAAACCTATATTAGGTAATGATGGTGCTGAGGAAGCAGTACCTGAAGTGGAAACCGAAGAAGAAGTAGTAGCACAAACTGAAAACGACGAACACCAAGAATATAGCAAAAACGTAAAAAAACGAATTGATAAATTAACCGGCAAATTAAGAGAAGCTGAACGAAGAGAAAAAGCTGCAACTGAATACGCAAAGAACGTACAAACAGAGAATAAACAATTACAAACGGCTAAACAAAATTTAGACGGCAACTACATTATTTCAGAAGCCAACAGAATTACAGCCGAAACCGAAGCAGCGAAGAACTTATTAAAAAGAGCAAACGAAGACGCAGATACCGAAGCACAAGTAAACGCACAACAAAAATTAGCTGCTCTTGCAGTAGAAGCCCAACGTGTACAGGCTTTAAATCAAGAGCGTAATGTCCAACAAGGACAAGTACAGGCACCAGAACAATTTACGCAAGAAACCGTGCCACAGCCCCAACAAGAAACCTATCCGGACCCAGATCCTAAAGCTCAAGATTGGGCTGAGGAGAATCCTTGGTTCGGAAATGATAGGGCTATGACCATGACTTCTTTCGTAATTCATCAAGATTTACTCAACGAAGGGTTTGACGCAACCAGTAATGAGTATTATGATGAAGTTAATAAACGAATTCGTGTGGAGTTTCCTCATAAATTTGAAGATACTCCTCAGACGAACCGTCCCGCCCAAGCGGTTGCACCTGCTAAACGCAGTGCAAAAACTGGGCGCAAGACTGTGAGACTCACACCATCACAAGTCACAATAGCAAAGAAATTGGGTGTGCCTTTAGAAGAGTACGCGAAATATGTTGAATAACGTGGAGCAACAATGACAAATAAAAACAAAAAAATCGACGAAAGTCGTGAACCACGCGAAGCCCAAACTCGCGAAAAGAAAGTAGCGAGAAAACCATGGGCTCCTCCATCCGCACTGGATGCACCAAGTCCTCCTGAAGGACACGTTCACCGCTGGGTGAGATTAGAGATCAGAGGTCAAGACGATCGTAAGAACGTCATGGCTAGACTCAGAGAAGGTTGGGAACCTGTGAGAGCAGATGAATACCCAGACTTTGAATCTCCTGTAGTGGAAGAAGGTAAATTTGAAGGAGTAATTGGAGTTGGTGGGTTAATTCTATGTAGGATTCCTATCGAGACTGTACAGGAAAGAGACGCTTTTTTTGCGAGTAAAACGCAAAATCAGATGGACGCTGTAGATAACGATATGATGAGAGATGGAAGTCACCCTTCAATGTCTATCAGTAGACCTGAGAGACAGTCTCGCGTAACAATTGGTGGAACCCAAGGTTCATCTGAATAAGGGTTCTTAATTTTAATTCTTGGAATATAGAGACAAGAAATGGCAAATGTAGACAAAGCCTTTGGCTTAGCCCCTTATAAAGGGTTCAACGTCGCTTCAGCCGTTGGTCAAGTACAAAAATATAATATAGCCACTGGTGGTTATGGCACAAGCATCTTCCAAGGTGACTTATGTATATTCGCAAGTGGACTCATCAATAGAGCAGCAGCTGGTTCTGCTAATCTAGTTGGTGTTTTTTCACACTGTTATTATGTTGCTACTGATGGAACTCCTACCTTTAAGAATTACTATCCAGCATCTACAACGGCACTTGGAAGCGGAGCAATAGAAGCTTATATCTATGACGATCCTAACCAATTATTTGTTGTACAAGCAGATGGTTCTTCTGGCCAAGCAGCTATCGGTCAAAACGCCGATACTGATGGTATAGGTGGAAGCACAACGACTGGCGTGTCTACTCGCGAACTAGATTCTAGCAGCCTAGCTACAACTCAAGCTCTCCAGCTTAAAGTTGTAAGTGTGGTCCAAGACGACATAAACGGTGATCTCACAGCAGATAATGCAAACTTAATTGTATCAATTAATGAGCATGCTTATAGAGGTCCTGTTACAGGTACATAAGAGGTAATATAAATGGCAATTACTAGAGCGCAATTAGTCAAAGAATTACTTCCAGGCTTAAATGCATTATTTGGACTTGAGTACGATAGATATGATAAAGAATCAGAAGAAATTTTTGATACTGAATCAAGTGATCGTGCTTTTGAGGAAGAGGTAATGTTAACAGGCTTCGATACTGCACCTGTCAAGTCAGAAGGAGCAGGTGTAGCGTTTGATCAAGCTCAAGAAGCTTTCACATCACGTTACACACACGAAACTGTGGCACTAGCATTTAGCATTACTGAAGAAGCGGTCGAAGATAACTTGTATGATAGATTATCAGCAAGATATACAAGAGCGCTTGCTAGAAGCATGGCGAATACCAAGCAAGTTAAAGGAGCTGCTGTACTAAACAGAGCTTTCAATTCAAGTTATGTAGGCGGAGATGGTAAAGAACTTTGCGCAACTGATCACCCAACTGTGGGTGGTGCTAATTTGCGTAACGAACTTTCAACATCTGCGGACCTAAGTGAAACTTCATTGGAACAAGCACTGATAGATATAGCTGCTTTCACTGACGAGCGTGGTTTAAAGGTAGCTCTTCAAGGGACTAAGTTAATTATCCCTAAAGAACTACAATTCGTTGCTGATAGATTATTAGAGTCACCAGGTAGAGTTAGTACTGCTGATAATGATATTAACGCTGTACGTAACATGGGCATGGTCCCAGAAGGGTACACAGTTAACCATTATTTAACTGATACTGACGCTTGGTTCATCAAAACTGATTGTCCGAACGGATTCAAAATGTTTGATCGTTCACCAATCAGAACTTCGATGGAAGCTGACTTTGATACAGGTAATGTTAGGTATAAGGCTCGCGAGAGATATTCGTTCGGGTGGTCTGACCCCCGTGCGGTCTTTGGTAGCCCTGGAGCATAAGGCTAATACGTAATTATGGAACCCCGCCGGGGGTTTCTTACTCAACCCGGCACTTTATTTCTATTCCCTTTCAATTTTTTTCTGATATACTCAAATCATTCCGAGATAATTTGTTATATCAACTGACTCGGCAGACTTACTCCAAGATGATATAACAGTTTTAGTTAGGAGAATAAAATGGCTAAATCAACTTTTTCAGGACCAGTAAGATCCCTTGCTGGGTTTATCAATGCAGGTTATAACTCTGTTGTTAGCTTAACTGCGAATACTACAATTACAGTAGCAGATCACGCAGGTAGACCGCTTTTATGTAATGATGCAGATGGAGTGTTTACACTTCCTAGTATCGTAGTTACAGAGCCTACAGATAAGACAGATCCAAACCAACTAGCTAACTTAGGTGCCCAATTCACTTTTATAGTAGTAACTGCTGCTACAGATATGGATATTAAAACAGACGGTACAGATAAGTTTGTTGGTGGTGCGTATACTGGTATTGATGATAGTGCAGCCGGTAAAACTTTTATTTCTGGTTCATCTAATGATGTTTTTACTCAAAACGGTTCAACGAAAGGTGGACTAGCGGGTAGTATTGTTGTTGTAACTGCTATAGCAAGTGCTAAGTATCACGTTGCAGCCCAGTTGTTAGGATCAGGAACTTTAGTAACACCATTTGCTGATAGTTAATAGTAGGAGGTAAACATGGCTAATACAGTCACAGGACCAACTATTCAATATGACTTTGATAAGAAATTAGTTACATACTGTTCTGTGTATTCGGATGGAAGTGCAAGTAGCACAACATTAGTTGATGTTTCTGCACTTAATACATCGACCACAAACGGTAAATCATGCGCACACGTTGCACTAAATAAGATTTGGTACAGCGTGAGTGGGGCCCCTGATGCACCCGCATCTTTAGATTGGGACGCTACAACAGATGTTACATTTTTAACATTGGCTTATGATAATTTCTTTGATTTCAGTGATATAGGTGGTTTGGTAAATACAGAAGCATCCGGTTATACCGGCGATGTTCTGTTAGTTATACCCTCTACATCTGACGCAGGTAACGAATACACTGTTTGGGCTGAGTTTTTAAAATATTACGAAGCACCAAATAATTAGGAAAAAATATGCCTGGATTAACACGTAGAAGACGAGCTATCCAAGAAGGAATAGACTGGAGCAAAAGCGACAGTTATAGTAAAGGTGGCAAAGTTACAAAAGGCAAAAAGAAGTCTAAAACCTATGGTGGTTATTAAGTTATGGCCACATCAGGAACAACTTCATTTGATCTTAGTGTAGACGAGCTTATTGAAGAGGCTTATGAACGGTGCGGTCTTGAACTTCGTACAGGGTACGATTTAGAGACTGCACGTCGTTCATTAAACCTTTTAATTGCTGAATGGGGCAATCGAGGCTTAAACCAATGGTTAATTACCAAAAGTAATTTTACCGTTACCGAAGGCACTAATTACCAAGATTTAGGAACAGATGTTATTGATGTAACATCTGCGGTTATTCAGCGCGATAGTGTTGATTATCAGTTGAGTAGAATAAGTCGATCTGACTTTTTATACACACCCAATAAATCTACTGAAAGTAAACCAAGTCAGTTCTTTTTAGAAAGGCATATAACACCAAGATTGTATTTATACCCTACTCCGGAAAATTCAACGGATGTAATTTATTACTATGCGTTGACCAGAATGCAAGATGCTGGAGATTACACCAATAACATGGAAACTGTATTTAGATTCCTTCCGTGTATGACGGCAGGTCTTGCTTATTATTTAGCTATGAAAAGAGCGCCTGATAGAGTACAGTTATTAAAGCAGGTGTACGACGAAGAATTTGATAGAGCGGCCTTTGAAGACATTGACTCTGTAAGCTCTAAATTTATACCACCAAGATTAGTTATTTAAGGAAAGAAAATGGCAACTACAATAGAAGAATTATTAGCTGGAATAAACACAACACCTACCTATATGCCTACCGCAGGACCAGAATGGGCTGAACGTATACAACCGGATCCTCTACCCAGTAAGGAAGATTTTATCCGTGAACTCTCAAAGATAGCATCACCTCTCCGAGGGTTACCGCGTAGAGAGTCAGCTACATCAGAAGGAATAGGATCGCTAATGGGCCCACCATCACAGCCCTTAGCTACTCTTAAACCTACTTACGATACTAGATTAGGTACAGATGCAGTACCTACACCAACACCAGTTCAGCCAGGAGAAGGAGGAACAGGAATTACAGCTCCAATTGGAAAACCCACTCAAGAATGGGCACCACTTCCATCTCCAACATCTCCATCTGTAATTGGAACAGGAGTACCAGAAGTACCAGAAGTACCACAAGCAGCACCACCACATATAGCTATTCAAACACTTATGAATAAAGCGAGGACTTTAGAGGCTCAATTACAAGAAATATATCGTCAAATAAGGGAACTGCAAGGCGGCTATAGTCCAGAAGGTCCTAGAGGAGGATAAATGGCCTTTGCGGCGGGAAAACTCACATGGGCAATTTGTGATACGTGTGGACAACGGTATCGCTTACGTCAATTAAAAGAACAGTGGGACGGTTTTATGGCTTGTCCTCAATGCTTCGATCTTAAACAGCCCCAACTTGATCCTCCTCCGGTTGGGGCTGATCCCGAAGCTGTTAGAAATCCAAGACCCGATCGTACGGAGCCTACTGCGGTTTCCATGCTGACCAATAATCCTTTTTTATCTACCCAGGGCAGTGCAATTATTAAAGTTTTTCAAGACGATCACGGTAAGTCAACGGGAGAGAAAGTACGTTTTAGAAATACAGAAGATTTTGATGGTTTTACCACAGACACCCTAGAGGATCCCGACGGCTATTCAATAACCAAAGTGAATGACGATACATATACCTTTACCGCTATTTCAGGAACTGGAACTTCTGGAGAAAGAGGAGGAGGTCCTTTTGTTGCAGTTGGACCTGCTCAAGCCTTATTACCTTTAAATCCATTTAGGAGTGGCGATGCTGGTGTAAATACAGTAATCTCTGTTACTGAGTTTAAACACAATAGAACCACAGGGGATACCGTGCGATTTAGATCAACGAAAGCGTTTGATGGAATAACAACAACCGTGCTTGAAAGTGCAAGTGGGTATACAATAACTGTTGTGGATGCAAACGAATATAACTTTACTTCAACTGGTACAGCAACCACAGGGGACGTAACCGGTGGTGGTAGTACAGCAACAGCAGGACCAGTAGCATGAGTTTTACATACAGTGGACTAAAAACAGCAATACAGGACTACGTAGATAGTTCTGAAACTACATTTGTTAATAACCTTGATGTCATAATTAAGCAGGCTGAAGAAAGGATTCTTAAAAACGTATGGTTAGATAATTTTAGAAAAAATGTAACAGGAACTGCATCTGCGGATACTGCTTATCTAGGAATGCCCTCTGATTTCTTAGCACCGTTTAGTCTGGCTGTTATATCGAGTGATACCTATTATTACTTGTTGTTAAAACAAGTTAGTTTTATGCGTTCATATAAACCAGCTACTTCTGGTTCAGTTACAGGACTTCCTAAGTATTATGCTGAGTTTAGTAGTGACAGTTTTATTTTAGCTCCAACACCAGATGCTAATTACACTTTTGAGTTACATTATTTTTACAGACCCTCATCATTAACATCTGCGGGGGACAGTGGAACCACTTGGCTATCTAACAATGCGACTAATTCTTTACTTTACGGTTCCTTGGTAGAAGCGGCAACTTTTCTAAAACTAGATCCAAATGAAATAATGAATTTTGAACAACGCTTTCAAGACGCTATCGCTAGACTAAAAAATACAGCCGAAGGAGCTGGGACACAAAGTCAGTATAGATATGATCAAGTACGTATTCCTACCACATGAAGCCAATTCCAGAACTAGAAGGTAAAAACATAGCTATTATCGCTATGGGAAATAGTCAATTAGATTTTCATAAAGCAATTACACACAGTCGAAACTTTGATGAAGTATGGGCTATAAATGCCATGATAGGTGTTTTAAAAAAGGTAGACAGAGCTTTTGTTATGGACCCAGTAAGTCGTTTCTTTGATACAGACGATGCTGGAAACATGACTAATATGATGAAAGAAACTCTTCCAACTGTAGATTATCCTATTTATACCTGTGAATTAGATAAACGAGTCCCTGCTTTAATAGAGTATCCAATTGAGGAAATAGCTACAGATTTAGCCTGTGGTTATTTTAATAACACCATTGCTTATGCTATTGCTTTTGCATTATGGAACAACGTCGGTGGTATTAGTATGTTTGGTGCTGATTTTACTTATAAAGGAAACCTTTATTTTGCAGAGCAAGGACGTGGTTGTTGTGAATTCTGGTTGGCTAAATGTATGGATGAAGGTATCATTGTACAAGTAGCTTTGACGTCTGGACTTTTGGATGCTGATGTACCGGTTCAAGAAAAATTGTATGGGTACCATAGGCTAGAAGACCCTTTCGTTACTTACATGATTGATAATGAAGTAAAAATATGCAAGTGGTCCGAGGTTGAAAAACAGCAAGCTATTCCAATTGGATTAGTGGGAAGGCACGATGGACAAGTACAAGAAGGAATTGTGGAGCCTAAGAAATACTAATGTTTTCCTTTGAGTCAGATACACAAATTGGAAATCTAGGTGTTACCACAACAGAATACAGAGGGCACACGGTAGAGGAAGTGGCGGACATGGCCACAAAGAAAATAGTCTCTGTCAGTGATGAAGCCCCTGCACCCATAAGGGAACAAGCACATGCTTTTGAAAAAGTATGTAAAAAAGTGATTGCGTATTACATGCAACAAGCGGTGAATAACCACATTTGCACAATATGCAATTTGTTAGAAAAACAAGGTCATAAAGACCTAGCTAATATTATTAGGAGAATATAATGGCAATAACTCAAGCAATGTGCACAAGTTTTAAAAGTGAGTTAATGACTGCTACACATAACTTTGCGACAAACGGTAATACGTTTAAACTGGCACTATATACCAGTTCAGCTACTATGAGCGCTTCTACTACAGCTTATACTACTAGCCAAGAGGCTACAGGCACCAACTACACAGCAAAAGGAGGAACTTTAACTAAAGTAGCTCCAACTACATCTGGAACCACAGCGTTCACAGATTTTGCTGATTTAACTTTTGGTACTTGTACAATTACGGCTAGAGGGTGCATGATTTTCAATGACACGGCTTCTGGAGATCCAGCAGTTGCTGTTTTTGATTTTGGAGGTGATAAAACCTCTACGGCAGGAAGTTTTACAATTTCCTTCCCTACTGCTGACGCAAGTAACGCTGTAATTAGAATAGCGTAAATTTAGCCTATGGCTAATATAACAGGCTGGGGTCGAAGTACCTGGGGCTCAGGTACTTGGGGTGAACCTGTACCTGTTGAATTAACAGGTGTAGCGGGAACAACTGCTTTAGGCTCTGAAACTGCTACAGGCGGAGCCACTATATCTCTTACAGGACTTGCAGCCACAGGAGCAATAGGATCAGAAACAGTAACTGGTGTTGCTAATGTAAGTGTTACAGGACTTGCAGGAACTACTGCTTTAGGCACAGAAACTGTAAGTGCTGACGCCAACGTAACAGAAACAGGAGTAGCTGGAACAAGTGCTTTAGGTACGGTTATTGCTAATGGAGTGGCGATTGTAGGAGTTAGTGGAACAGCTTCTACTGTAGCTCAGGGAGACGAAACAGTCACTGGTACTGCTAATGTTGCAGTAACAGGTTTAGCAGGAACTTCTGCTTTAGGGACTTTAAGCCTAGTAACTAATAATGTACTTTCTGTAACAGGTTTAGCAGGAACATCAGGACTAGGCTCAGTTACAGTTTTAGCTGCTGCGGTAGTAAGTCTCACTGGAGTATACACAACAGGATATGTTGCACAGTTATTGGTTTGGTCGGAAATTGATGATAGTCAAGACCCAAATTGGAGTACAGTTAGTGGCTCGCAAAGTCCAAATTGGACAGACATTGCGGCTTAAATAAGTTATGATATTATTCGGAGATAGAACATGGCAACTTACGTAAACAATCTAAGATTAAAGGAAATCGCTACAGGCGATGAGTCAGGAACGTGGGGCGATTCCACAAATACAAATTTGGAGTTGATAGGGCAAGCATTAGGTTATGGTACAGAAGCTATAACCACTAATGCAGATACTCACGCAACTACTATTGCAGATGGAGCTGCTGATGAAGGCAGAGCTTTGATGTTAAAGTACACAGGTACTTTAGATTCAACGTGCACAATAACTTTAGGACCCAACACAGTTAAAAAAGTATGGATTATAGAAAATGCAACTAGCGGCTCACAATCCATAATTATTAAACAAGGTAGCGGTGCCACTGTAACTATAGGAGATGGAAGAACAGCTATAGTATATTCAGATGGAGCAGGATCAGGTGCAGCGGTTGTAGATGCTCTTACCGATTTAACCATAACTGATACTTTAACAGTTGCTGGAACCACTATAACAATAGGTGATGCGACAGCAGAAGATACTAAATTAGTATTTGATGGAGCTGCACAAGACTACTATATGGGACTAGACGATAGTGCAGATGATTTAGTTATAGGTCTTGGTTCAGCAGTAGGTACAACACCGGCTATTGAAATAGATGAAAACCAGGATATTAAGTTTGCTCAATCCATTGGTGTAGGACAAGCAGCCTCATCTACTACAGGTGATATTGTTGCTCAAACAATGGCTTTAAAAGGCACAACTCCTACATTAACTATAGGGGATGCAGGAGCAGAAGATACTAAAATAGTATTTGACGGAAACGCTAAAGATTTTCATATTGGCCTTGATGACAGTGCAGACACCTTAGTTATTGGAGATGGTTCAACTCTTGGAACTAACCCAATTCTTACTTTGACAGATGATTCTGTAACTATTGGTGATGGAGCAGCAGTTGATACTAAGATTGTTTATGATGGAAATGCTAAAGATTTTTATATTGGTTTAGATGATTCTGCTGATAAATTAGTTATAGGTGAAGGTTCTACAGTAGGAACTAACAATATACTAACTATAACTGATGACACAGTTACTTTAGGAGATGCTGCTGCTGTTGATACAGCATTAATTTTTGACGGTAATGCACAGGATTTTCATATTGCACTCGATGATTCAGCAGATGATTTAGTTGTTGGTGTAGGCAGCACAGTAGGTTCTAATACTGCATTTGCTGTTGATGAAAACAGCAAGACTACTTTTTCTGGAGCTTCTCAATTTAATAGTACAGTTACAGTTGGTGTAGATGATACTGGTTATGACGTTAAATTATTTGGTGCTACAGCTAGTAAGTATATGTTGTGGGACGAATCCGCAGACAGTTTAATAGTTAAAGATATTGTAGATGCAGTTAATTACAAAGTTAATGGCGGACAAGGTAGTGATGGACAAGTTCTAACTTCAACAGGAAGTGGTGTAGCTTGGGAAGATGCTGCTAGTGGTGGTGGACCAACATATAAAACCTTCGGTACAGACTCAATCATGGTTGGGGATGATTCTACGGGAACTATTAGTGGAGCAAACTATAACACTGCTTTAGGTGTTGATGTATTTGCAGCTTTAACTTCTGGTACTATAAACACAGCAGTTGGTTATCAAGCTTTAACTGCTCTTACTACGGCAAACGGAAATACAGGTATAGGTAGAAAGGCTTTAGCTGCTGATACTTCGGGAGCAAATAATACTGCTGTGGGTGCTGATGCTTTAATAGCAAACACAACAGGATCTCAAAATGTTGCTATAGGTGTTGTTGCTTTAGATGCTAATACAACAGCAAATAATAATATTGCTGTGGGTTATCAAGCTTTAACAGCGAACACGACAGGCACACCTAACATAGGTATTGGTTATGGAGCAGGTAAAGCAATCACAACAGGTGGTCATAATGTTTGTATTGGTAATGAAGCAGGACAGGCAATAACTACAGCTAGTCAAACAACTTGTATTGGTAATTCAGCAGGTTATGCGGCTTCAGCAGCACTTGAAAGTCTTTTTGTAGGATACGCAGCAGGAGTAGCAGTTACAACGGCAGACGATTCAACTCTTGTAGGCTGGTATGTCGCACCAACACTTACTACAGGGCATCAAAATACTATTGTAGGTGCAAGTGCTGATGTTAGTGCTTCAGGTGGAACTAAGCAAAATGTTTTTGGTTGGGATGTCACAGCAAGTGGTGATAACACTTTTACTTTTGGAGCACAATCGACAGATACAACTTGTACTAATGGTTCTACTACTTGGTCAAATCCTTCTGATGTTCGATTAAAAGAAGATATTCAAGACGAAGTAGTTGGTTTAGATTTTATAAACCAATTAAGACCAGTAACTTTTAGATGGAAGAAAGAGAAAGATGTACCAGAAGATATGATTACTTATAAAGCTGATTCTGAAGAAAGAGTTATGGATGGTAAGTATAATCATGGCTTTATAGCACAAGAAGTTAAAGAAGTTATAGATAATACCCCAAATATTAAAGAAGGCTTTGATATGTGGTCAGAAGATGATGCTGATGGAAGGCAGAGAATAGGTGAAAGTGCTTTAATCCCTATGCTTACCAAAGCAATACAAGAACTCTCGGCAAAAGTCGAAGATTTAGAAGACAAACTTAATAAATAAGGAGAAAAATGGCAGTAACAAAAACCCTAATCACAGCTATACCCTACAATTTAAACAGTAAGGTACAAAAGTGGGATTTAGGTATGACGTACACTGAAGGTACTGAAGGGGAATCGGATTACTACGAAAGTACCTTTAATGTAATTATCCCTGCGACTGATCCAACAACAGGTGATACTAACTTCACGCCCAAAGCGGAAGGCAGTTGGACTTTAGCTGAATTGACGGCTTTATGCCCTACGTCAATGTGGGATGGTATATTTGCGAGTCAGTACGACAGCGTAATTACTAATCCCCCTGACGATCCATTACCAGATCCAGATTACATTATCCCTAGTTAAGTATGGCTTACGCAAGGGAAGAAGGTCAAGGCGAGGTTAACATCTATACGATGCCAGCTTTGTTTATGCTGAAGGCAGAAATACCTGATAAGTTAGTAGATGG
>VTLG01007998.1_pt1 | contig 19626 bp, 23 predicted proteins | sample 4694571 | NCBI WGS metagenome assembly VTLG01 (sample SAMN12604809, study PRJNA352737) | marine metagenome | biome: ENVO:00000447; feature: ENVO:00000209|ENVO:00000569|ENVO:01000036; material: ENVO:00002151; isolation source: viral sequences binned using virsorter ...
GTATACATACTGAACAGATTGGATCAGTAGGATCTTCAAGCTCCCACGTCCACCAGTAATCAAATACTAGGTACGGTAATGCTGCATCATCTTCTAAGTAGCCTTCACTCACTTGCTTTTCTCCTTTACTATGTGCTCACTGAATTGTATAGCCATAGCTTTAGCTATACCCCTTAAAGTTCTAGATCTTTCATGACCTCTATTTGCTGACGGTGACATGTACCATGTTCTCTCACGCTCACTACGTGGAAGCTTCATCATCTCGTCGTGTACTATGTCTGTTGGTTTTAAAGGTGGAAGATTATGCAGCCATAGACCAGTCTTCTTTTGTTCAGGGTGACCATGCTCCCACGGTTGAATGTATTGAGTAGGCTTGAATGGAAGTATCCCTACTGGATTTTCCATGCAGACATAGGTTGCTTCAGCTTTTGCAGCTTCAAAGAGCTTAGTAGTCCAGTCGATAGAGGCTAGTCGTTCCGAGTGCTTAGGTTTTCCCTTGGCATATGTACCATTCCCTGAGACTGCTAGTGCGGTACAGGGTGGATGCATAATGATCAGATCAGTATTTTTGAATGCCATTCGCATTGCGTCAAAACAATCTCCCTGAATATGCCAACTGCTATCACCTTCAGTAGGTAACATATCGTTAGTGAATGTCTTGAATCCTACTTTACGCAGTTCACTACCTACCACATCTGAATACTCGCAGAGTACCAGTGCTGTTCCTAATGTGTTACTCATAGTAGATTACCTCCTCATTTATATCGTTTAACTGTGCTTCATCTAATATAGGAGCATGTGTACATACTCTTTCATTAAACATACCGCAGCCGTAAGTTTTAAACTTCTCAAGTGCCGACTTATAACCTCCAAGTTCCTCTCTCATCTCCGTTAAAACGAAGTAGGATTCCCAAGGTTCCCCGCAATGTACGCAATACATATCACTCATAATCAACTATCTCCACGCTTTTGTTTACTAAATTAATAAGTTTTGAATATGGATACTCGTCAGCCAAGTCAGTTGAGCCAGATACAATCTGGTCATATGGCATACTTACATATTTCCACGGCTCTTCCCCATACACGATACTTGTCCATCGCTCTACATGGTTGATGTAGTAGTCGTGTTTATTATCTGAACCTAGATAACTCCATCCTATATCTGGTGAGTAGTAGTCCATATGACTATTAGTCGGCCAGTTCTTAACGGTTCTTTTTTCACTCATACACTTTTCCTTTTGGTTAAAGTTGATTGAATATAATGTAGCAGCCAATGAAAAAGACTATGGCTAAAAAAATGGCAATTCCAGGTAGAACTTTATCTATTCTCATGGCCTTACCTTCCAGTTAAGTTACAGGGTGCAGGGTGCAGTCGTTCAAGCTTTTCAATAGGCCACCCCTTGTAATTAGGCATGGTTCCATTGCAAACATCTTCAACGTAGACACGTTCCATAAGTTTCTCGTGTTCATAGTCAAAAGAGTTTACGCATATCAAAGCTATCGCTACTAATAGGATGCCTATTAATACCTTTTCACCTCTGTCAAAAGTGTTATGAGTCATACTCTACTTCCTCCACAGTGGTTAGCTTTTGCAGTGCTCGGACATCCTGTAGAAATTTTCGCTTTTCTGACATTTCGTCATACCACGACATATCATAGTCATTTTCTCTGAGAAGTTTGAGCGAAACTAATACTCCCTGTTGTTCTGCTAATGCCAAATAATAATATGAGCGTATGGATTTTTGTTGAGTTCTAGTTCTGGTCACAGTTTACCTCGCTGATAGTAGGCCAAAAAAAAGGGACTAACCCATTGGTACAGGTAGTCCCATGTATAAACCACGTTTATCTAGTATGGTTTGATATGCACACTGTGGTAATCAATGCACATATAAAACCACTACGCCTATCGTATGGACTAGGCGCAATAGTGTTTAGCTTACTACTTAGATACGGTTATTTTTGTATTGAATTGCTTATTAATTATGCTAATAACGTCGTCTAATGATAGTTGATCATTTTCCGCGCTGGTCATTTTTTCCAGATAGGAAGCAAACTTCTCTGCATTAGTTTTCGGTGATGCCTTCTTAGGTGCGGAATCCTTGTAAAATTCCACGTTCAACTCTGCACCCTTTTTAATGCCTGACAGTTTAATCTTGCCGTTATCATCTTGTTGCAGATTACCACCAATTCGCTTCAATTCAGTAGCGAATGATTTAGCAGATAACCCAGCGGGCTTACCCACCATGCCAGCTTTTAACGCTGCAAAGTAGTAGCGAGCGCCTTCACTGTCGCCATGGTCTTTTAATCTTGCCGCGATTGAACGGATGACCAAGATATGCGAATCAGTGCTCCCATTTACAGTAAGAATATCAACACGCGTTTTTAATGCCTTGTTACCGAGTAAATCTTTCATCTTTAACACTCCAAAAAAGTTAATTTAAGTTTTAGCTATAGTTAGCTAGGAAGTGCACACTAAAATCAATGTACACTCAATAGCTAACTAACATGGCCCTCGATTATTCACGATTTAACGCGAACAATGGACCAAGTGTTAGTGTATTGTCTTTAATTTTGCCCCCTGTTTAAAGTAGGGCTGTCCCGTTTTCACCATGCAAAAATGCATAGCATTAGAGAAGTTTAGCTGGATGAATGAATGACACCCCGTCTAACTTGCACCATGCAGTTAAGTTGAATCCTTTCAACCGCGATCTGCTCAGTACTACCAACTACTCGACGATTGAACCCTATAAACATCTACTAACCAATAAAGGCCAGTGGAATCACCTATCTGTTAAAGCATAGGCAATATAAGAATTCTAGTAGCGGCTCCAATGATTTATACCGCATTGGATAGGTCTGTTAAGGCCTAATTTTACCGGCAGCTCATGATTCATAGTGACATCATTACTCAGATAATAGGGAGCTTGTGTTTTCTGTCATTCTTCCCATCCAACATGGATCATTTACTAATGCACCAAATTAAGTTTTAAGGGTAAGGAATCATAACCGACCGTTACTGTATTATCCTTTCATGAATGCCCGTCTTCCTAATGCTAGAGCGAGCTTTAAAGTGTTTCCTTATTTACTAAGATTTCGCCACAATAAAGCAAACAAATACACAATGCAAACACTTTATGCACACTATACATATATATCTAGCATATCCTAGATACTGCAAAAGTAGTGAAGCTGTACATATGTACAATACTGTACAAATTTACAGTATTCCAGGCGTTTATCTAATTGAATCCTACACTTAGCAAGCAAAGTTAAAGTAAATTATAGAGCTGGGTTAAAAATAAAAGCTAATAGAATCAATGGCTTATAGCGTCCATTTTCTTTTCATTTTTAAGCGATTTAGGGAGTTAAGGCGTTACAGGTATCTAAGTAGGTCTAAAATTAGGACGCCTCACAGAGCTTCTGAGTGCGTATGGTGCGAAGTGTTAAAGCGGATGTAACCGATTGAAAAGCTGACAATATTGAAAAGAGAAGACGTACATTAACTTGCAATATTGTTAGCTTTTTAAATTGTAAATCTTCTAACTATTTTACAATGGTGCAAGGCGTTAACAATCTAACAAGTTAAAAGGGTAGCGCACCTTATTTTAAATGTTGGGAATATCTAACAATATGTTAAAGGGGCGCACCTTTAAAATATTGTCAGTGTTTACCTGACGATTAAACTAAGGCGCACTACTGACAATATTGTAAAGGGGCGCACCTTAGTGGAATCGTTGGTACATACTAACAATATTGTAAAGGGGAGGGCAGGAGGCCATGGCACCCCCCCTATACGGATAAATGCATTCTCAAACATTTTAAACCCTTTCAAGCTTGTCAGGCTTGTCAGAGCATGGAGAAGCCTGTAAGGGGTTGCCAGGTATGTCAAAGGGGTTTAAACAGCTTTAAAAGCTCTACAGAGGGTAGAGAGGGAAGGTTAAATAAAAGGACTATCTTATGTAAATATACTTGCCCTATTATTTTAAATATTTTAAATATTTTACATAACTTATTTTAATTTATTTTTACTTTAATTTGTTTTTCTTACAATACACTGTTTAGCCCTTTGAAATATTGTCAATATTGTAGTGATCAAAATAAAATCTGTCAAGATTTTTTTAAAATTAAATAAAAAAGATAATTTGGGGTTTAGATATTGTTAATCCCTTGCATTACCCGTACTTATATTATTTAATATTATAATGTAAATATTATGTTAAATACTTGACAAACCTTATTTTAGAACTATAATGCTTAACTATGGCTAATTCTACGTCCAGGTTTCTTCCTACCCCAAAGAAAAAGGAAAGGGAGTACACGGAAAAACAACAATGTTTTTTAGATAGTCTGTTTAAGACAGGAGGTGATCCAAAGAAAGCTGCTGAGATGGCGGGTTATGCGGATAATAGTCACTTACAAGTAGTCAAATCTTTAAAAGATGAGATTATTGACTTAGCCTCAGAAATCTTAGCTCAGTCAGCACCGCAAGCTGCTTTTAAGCTTGTAGAAGTAATGAACTCTAATGAACCAATACCGCAATCAACTGTGAAGGTACAAGCTGCACAGACTATACTGGATAGAATAGGTTTAGGAAAAGCGGATAGAATAGATGTAAATCATAACGTAGAAGATACAAGTGGAGCATTATTCATTTTACCAGCTAAGAAACCGGCAACAGTAGACGCGGAGTACAGTGAGGTTTCCTAAAACCAAACCAAAGGGACGAGGTTCAATACCTTTTGGGTATACGCTAAACAAAGAAAAGAACCAGTTAGAAGCCATTGACGGGCATCTGGAGGTACTAGAAGAAACTTTACTTAAAATAGCTAACGAGGAGTTATCTTCACTTAGACAAGGGGTAGAGTACATACAAAGTAAACTACCTGATGCAAAGATATCACACCAAACATTAAAAACATATCTGGCTAAAGAAGGTTTAAGAGAAACACGACAATATAATTATCACTCTGAACAAAAAGCCAAGATAACCGCCAGAAAGTCAGTAAGGCGAGGGAATAAAAAGTTAGCAGCTTTACGATCTAAAGTTGCTCAAACAGAAAAACAGTTACAGAAAAAAAAGCAGGTCTTTAAGAAATTAGATGAACCTGCTGATAAAACAACAAATGAAGGTAAAGTTGTTGACGTAGAGGTCTTACCTGATTCGTATAAAGAGATAGTTAATGACTCTGTTATCTTTGCTCCGAATGAAGGGCCGCAAACAGAGTTTTTAGCTGCTGGTGAGACTGATGTGTTATACGGGGGAGCAGCAGGAGGCGGGAAGTCTTACGCCATGCTTGTTGATCCTTTGCGGTATGCTCATAGACCCGCACATAGAGCCTTGATCATTCGTAGGTCTATGCCCGAACTGCGTGAGTTGATAGACAAGTCAAGGGAACTGTACCCACAGGCTTTTCCAGGTTGCAAGTACCGTGAAGTTGAAAAGATGTGGAACTTCCCGTCAGGGGCTAAAGTAGAGTTTGGGTTTCTTGAGAGAGATGCTGATGTGTATCGTTACCAAGGACAGGCATATAGTTGGATAGGGTTCGATGAGATTACTCACCTGCCAACTGAGTTTTCTTGGAACTATCTAGCATCAAGGCTACGGACAACAGATAGTGAGATTATACCTTACATGCGTTGTACGGCAAACCCTGGTGGAGTTGGAGCGCAGTGGGTCAAAAAGCGGTATATTGACCCATCTCCACCTAATGACAGTTTTCAAGGCAGTGACGGCCTTACACGAAAGTTTATACCTGCTAGATTAATAGATAATCCGTATCTGGCAGAAGACGGTAGATACGAGCAAATGTTAAAGGCTCTGCCGCCTACACAGCGTAGACAATTGCTTGAAGGTAATTGGGACGTTAATGAAGGAGCAGCTTTTACTGAGTTTACCGTAGAAGACCATATTATTCCTCCTTTTCAAATTCCTTTGAACTGGGAAAGAGTTAAGGGGATTGACTATGGTTATGCTAGTGAGTCTGCTTGTATATGGGCAGCAATAGATCCAACAGATAATACTCTGATAGTTTATAGAGAACTTTATATAAAAGGACTTACTGGACAGGATTTAGGTTATAAGATAACTGAAATGGAATTAGATGACCCTTTTTCCGTAACTGGTGTCTTAGATACAGCAGCATGGAACAGGACAGGAACTACTGGACCAACAGTAGGTGAAACTTTAGTTAAACAAGGACACAAATTAAGAAGATCAGACAAGAATAGGATACAGGGTAAAATTCAGATTCACGAATACTTGAGATTACAGCAAAGCGGTAGGCCTAAACTACAGATATTTAATACATGTCCGAGCCTGATACGCGAACTTCAAAGTATTCCCTTATCTAAATCAAACCCTGAAGATGTAGACACACACGCAGCGGATCATGCTTATGATGCTTTGCGTTATCTTATTATGTCTAGACCTAGAGCTAATGACCCTGTTAATCAATTAAGATTAATGAGGATGGAACAAGCATACACACCTTCGGATAGTGTGTTTGGATACTAATAATAATAAGAACTTCGGCTAATAGCATTAGACTATTAGTAAAATAATTTAATAACATAAGCGAGGTAATATAGAAATGGCAAATCCAGTTTATAACGTAAGAGATACTGGCAGAAACTCAGCAAGAACATCTGATGTTCGAGAGATTGCTGACAACATAGTAACTTCTATGACTTCTGTAACAACTGGCACTATCGCAGTAACTGCAGACGCAACCTATGACGTAAGTTTTACACAACCTGCAGATACTATTATTCGTAATTTAATTGCAATTCCTGCTGGTAACATTGTTACTGCTGGAGCATCAGGTGATGATGTCGACTTTGATTTAGGTACTTCCGCAGGTGGTGGTCAGATTATTGATGAGAAAGCTATCCTTGATGATGGTGGATCAGCAGTAACTTGGACAGCTAATGCACCGCTTTACATTATTCAAAACTCTCATGGTCATGCAGCTAACCAGTTTGTAAGTACAGCAACAACTGCTGGCGTTGTAGGTGGTCCTGCTACAAGTGAAGCAATTGTTATTGCAAGTACACTTTATTCAGCAGCAGCACGAACACTACATGCTCGTTTGAAGCCTTTGGCTAATAACCTTGCAACAGCAGCAACAACAGTAACTTACCTTGTTGAATTTTTACACCTTGGCGCTACTCCTGACCAATAGAGATTAGTTAATGGCTGAAGAAAATAGCTTAACAGCGAATGAACTCTATTTTGAAGATGTAGAGGATGAGCAAGGTCTGGAGCTTACTCTAGAGGAGTCCTTGCGTAACAACCTTGTTGCATTACTTATAGATAGATATCAGGCTGCTGAAAGTGCAAGAGACCTTGATGAAAGTAGGTGGATCACTTCTTACCAAAATTATCGTGGTCTTTATGCTAAAGATGTACGTTTTCGAGAAAGCGAAAAGTCTAGAGTTTTTGTTAAGGTAACAAAGACAAAAGTTCTAGCCGCTTTTGGTCAACTTGTTGACGTTATCTTTGGAGCAAACAAGTTTCCTATAGGTATATCAGAAACTAAAATGCCTGAAGGTGTAGCTGAATATGCTCACCTCGACAACAATACTCCTATACCTAGTATTGAAACTTCTGTTCCCAGAGGAGAAGGTGATACTGACTCTGAAAATCCTTTTGATGTTGGATTTGAAGGAGATGGTAAAGTCTTAAAGCCTGGAGCTACTTTTAATAGCGGCAAGTTTGATGTAGTTCCCATCAATAAAGCTCTTGAAGAAGAACTAATAGATGGGCCAGCAATAGATCCTCAAGCTTTTTCTGTCAGCCCTGCTAAAGAATCTGCAAGGAAAATGGAAACTCTTATACACGACCAAATAGAAGAATCAAATGGATCAAGTGAAATAAGAAATGCCTTGTTTGAATCTTCTTTATTTGGTACAGGGATTATCAAAGGACCGTTTAACTTCAACAAAACACTTAATAAGTGGGATGAAGATGATAACGGAGAAAGAGCTTATAACCCTGTTGATGTAAGAGTTCCTCGTATTGAGTTTGTTAGTATCTGGGATTTCTTTCCTGATCCTAATGCAACCAATATAGATGAGTGCGAGTATGTATTTCACCGACATAAGATGAATCGCACTAAATTAAGAGCATTAGCTAAGATGCCTTACTTTAATAAGGATGCTATTCGTGAGGCATTAGCAGTAGGTCCAAACTACGAAGAAAAAGATTACGAGACTGCTTTAAAAGATGATCAACGTAGCGAAGCATATGGTAGTGGTATGTTTGAAGTTGTTGAGTATTGGGGCGTCATGGACGCTGAGTATGCTCGACAAGTAGGAATGGATATTTCAGAAGACGTAGATGATCTTGATGAAGTACAAATTAATGCGTGGATGTGTAACGGAAAACTTTTAAGAGCCGTTGTTAATCCTTTTACTCCTTTCAGACTACCCTACCATGCTTTCCCTTACGAAAGGAATCCCTATAGCTTCTTTGGTATAGGTGTTGCTGAAAACATGGACGATTCACAAAAGATTATGAATGGTCATGCACGTATGGCAATAGATAATCTTGCACTATCAGGTTCTCTTGTTTTTGATGTAGATGAGACTGCTCTTGTAGGCGGTCAGAATATGGAAATATATCCAGGTAAGATATTCAGGCGACAAGCTGGAGTACCTGGAACAGCTATAAATGGTTTGAAGTTTCCTAACACATCAACAGAAAACATGATGATGTTTGATAAGTTCAGGCAACTTGCTGATGAACAAACAGGCATACCTAGCTACTCACACGGCATGACAGGTGTACAGAGCATGACTCGTACTGCTTCAGGGATGTCGATGTTGCTAGGTGCTGCCTCTTTAAATATTAAAACAGTCATTAAGAATCTAGATGATTTTCTTTTAAAGCCTATTGGAGAATCTTATTTTCAATGGAACATGCAGTTCCTTGATGACAAACTAGATATTCAAGGTGATCTTGAAGTCAAAGCAACAGGCACTAATAGCTTGATGCAGAAAGAAGTAAGAAGTCAACGACTAACTACTTTCTTACAAACTATTCAAAATCCTGCTGTAGCTCCCTTTATCAAGATAAATAAATTGATTAGTGAACTGGCTGTTAGTTTAGAGCTAGATCCTGATGAGTTATTGAATAATGCTGATGAAGCGGCACTTATGGCGCGAATAATAGGAATGCAGAATGCTGGACAAGCAACTGGCGAAGAAGCTGGCCCCGATAACCAACAACCAGGAGCTATGGGAACCCCTCAAGGAGTACCTCCTGAAGCTCAAGGACTTGGAGTTACAGGTACTGGTGGGGGCAACATCGGAACAGGAAATATACCGCAGCCAGGGGAAGGCGAGTTTGCTGGTACGCCTAGAGCAATTGAAGGCTAACGTGTCTGAAACTTTAGATAGGAAAGAATAATGGCTGAAGAAAAAATAAATAGTTCTATGCTTTCAAGACAAAATTATGATGAAGGAAGTGAGGTTCAAACTCCAGAGGAAGCGTTAGATGAGCAGGTTAGGTTCTATGACTTGTTAATGAAAGGAGCTAAGACTCCTGCTCAAGAAAAAGAAATTGCAGAGAGTTTTGGAGATAGTCTTGTAGACATTTTACAAAGAAAAGTTGAACTATCGGGACATGATTCAGATGAAGAGTTATTTCCTAAAAAAGAAAAAGCTATGGGTGGAAGAATAAATTACCAAGAAGGCGGTTCTTTAATGGTTCCTCCTGAGATGGAAGAAGCATCTCCGGAACCTATGGGGGTAGATGTACCAGTAGATACCTACCCTAATATTCCACCTGAAGAAATGGCAGAAGCAGAAGCTTCACAATTGCCTGATGAAGAAATGGAAGACAAGTATATGGACTTTGTAATAACAGAGTCTTTAGATACAGGAGAACAAACATATTTAATGAATGCTTTAGAAGCAGATCCTCAACTAAGTCAAATCTTTGACAAAGTTGTTACAACTGCTTCTGAGTTTACTGGTGCTGGAGAAGTTGAAGGCCCAGGAACAGGTGTATCAGACTCAATACCTGCACGATTGTCAGATGGCGAGTTTGTATTCACCAAAAAAGCTACTGATCAATTAGGTTCAGATAACCTTCAAACAATGATGGATGATGCTGAACGTAATTTTGATGGTGGCGAAACAAGAAGTCCAGTACAGACTGGCGGGCTTTTATATGCTCAAAAGGATGAAGATCCTTTAGCGTATGAAAAGATTGCTCAAGACGAGATTAAAAAATCTATGCTTAGATCCAATCGCGCTCCCAGCTTAATGGGCTAATTTTTAATATAAGGCTACCTTGTAATAGACAAGCCCCAAATTCTCTAGACGTTTAGAATTGGCTACCTTGCAAGAAAAACAAGCCCCTTAGAAAAGGAGTAAACAATGTCTGAAGCAGACATAGTAGAAGAACAGGACGAGCTACCTAACCCTTATAATATGAGGAAACCCTGGCACAAGGCAGACGGTAAACGTATGCCCCAAGCAGATGAAATGTATTATGAAGATGAAGCCCTCGAACCTGCACAAAAGGCTACCCGTTCTCAAAAGAAATCGGCCCCTACTGCTAACGAAACCAACTATAAAAAAAGATATGACGATTTAAAAAAACATTATGATTCTAAACTTGTTGAATTTAGAAATAGAGAACAGGAACTTTTATCTGAAGCTCAATCCAGAGAACCAGATTATGAAGCTCCTAAATCTGTTGAAGACTTAGCTAAGTTTAAAGAAGACTATCCTGATTTGTATGACACAGTTGAAACTGTAGCTCATCAAAGGGCTGAACAGCAACTCTCTGGAGTTCATCAGAAACTTTCTGCTTTAGAAGCTAGAGAGGCTCAGATTGTACAAAGAGAAGCTGAAGCTACCCTTAAAGAAAGGCATCCAGACTTTGAAGATATCAGAGGCTCAGATGACTTTAAAGAGTGGACAGAACAACAGCCAGAACAAATTCAAGATTGGGTACTTAGGAATCCAGATAATGTTTCTTTAGCTGTCAAAGCTCTTGATCTTTATAAGTTGGAGTCTGGAAAAGGACAAAGTTCTCGACAAAGGCGTTCAAATCGTAGACAGCCTACTACGGCTTCTGCTGCTGATATGGTTTCTACCAAAACTACAAATGTAGAACCACAACAAGCTAAGATTTGGACCGAAACTGAAATTGCGAAGATGTCTTTGGATCAGTTTGACAAGTATGAAGAAGATATTCGTCAAGCTCTTTCTGAAGGAAGAATTCGCAAAGAATGATTCTTTTCTTAGGAGAAATTTAAATGGCTTATAATCAAAGCGATCAGTTTTTTGAGCCTAGTACAGATACCAATGCTAACTTTGGTAACTCTGTAGGCAATCAAAACAATTCGTTTTTCTTACCGAAGGTCTATTCTAAGCAAGTTCTAAACTTTTTCCGTAAAGCGTCTGTAGCAGAAGCTATAACGAATACGGATTATGCAGGTGAAATTGCTGGTTTTGGCGACACGGTAAGGATAATCAAAGAACCTTCAATCACAGTGTATCAATACGAAAGAGGGCAGGATGTAACAGCAACTAAATTAACTGACGCAGAAGTTAGTCTAATTGTTGATACCGCTAACGCATTTAAGTTTATCGTTGATGACATTGAAACTAATATGTCTCATGTAAACTTTCGTGATGTAGCAACATCATCCGCTGCTTATGCTCTTCGTGATGCCTTCGATGAAGGTGTAATCGCAGCTTTGTTTGCGGGTGTTTCTGCATCAAGTCCTAATCATATATTGGGTTCTGATAGTGCTACTGATCTTGCTGAAGGTACCTTTGATGGTACTGGTAATCTTGACATCGGTTTTGGCACTAATGAGCATGACCCGATTGACGTTTTAGGTCATATGGCTCGTCTTCTTGATGAGCAAAATATACCTGAAGAGGGACGATGGTTCCTGGCAAGTCCTGACTTTTATGAAGTTTTGGCTTCCAGTTCATCTAAACTCCTGTCAGTTGATTACAATGCAGGACAAGGATCTATACGAAACGGTCTAGTATCTTCTGGTCTGTTGCGTGGGTTTAATATGTACAAAAGCAATAACATTGCTGATACATCTAATGCAGCAGGTAAGTGCATTGGTGGTCATATTTCATCTACAGCTACGGCTCAGACGATTACTAACACTGAAGTAATACGTGATCCTGATAGCTTTGGAGATATTGTCCGTGGACTTCATGTCTATGGTGCAAAAGTTCTTCGAGGTGAAGCATTAGTCTCTGCCTTCTATGGTATTGACTAAACCTTTAAGCGTGGGGGGTTGCTTTGCGGCCCCCTATTCTTTTTTTATGGGAGATATAAATGGCACAACTTGGCTCAGAAAAAAATCCTGTTATGTTTCGTAAAGCGATTGTTTCTAAAGAAAGTCGTTTTAGAAAAGGATTTGATAAAAATAAATATGATGAAAATTATGAAAAGATTTTCAATCATAAATCTGAGTTTGATGCCTGTAGAGAAAAAAGTAAAACTTTTAGTAGCTCACAAGATTAAGTAAATATGGAAGTTAGTTCTGTATCTAATACATCTTTAGTATCTTGGCAAAAGATAGCTATTAAAAAACAAGAAAGTTTGCGTGTAGGTGGAGAAGGTGAAGTTGTTAAAGAGATTGTTGAATCAATAGAACCTCTTCTTTATATACAAAAAGATGGAAGGCTAGAGATACAAAAACTTGCTAGTTCACACAAAATAATAAATCTTCTTGTCTGAGGAGAAGAGTATGGCTTATAAACAAAAAAAGATGGGTGGCGGTACTATGAGAGGCCGTTATAACGCTGGTGGTATGTACAAAAGTGTGCAAGATCTAGAGCAACACTGTAGCAAAAAAGCTAGTGTTCTTAATGTTGCTAAAGGGTATGGAGATACAGGTAAAAATGCTTTAGAAGCTGTCTCTATTACTATTCAAAAAACAGTATGAAAGTTCCTGCTCCCAAAGGGTATCACTGGATGAAGTCTGGTAAAGGCTTCAAAATGATGAAAGATCCTAAAGATGGTTTTAAACCTCATAAAGGTGCAAGTAAAGCTGTTGATTTTCCCGTAATGAGAAAACATACAAAGTAATTATTTATGGCTGAAACATATCTTAATTTATCTAATGAGCTTCTAAGAGAGCTTAATGAAGTTACTTTAACAAGTACAACTTTTTCCTCTGCGTTGGGTGTTCAGGCACATATTAAAGATAGTATTAATAGAGCTTATCTTGATCTTGTAAGTGAAGAACCTCAATGGCCTTTTCTTGCAACAGCACTTAGCGGTGCTACTGATCCTATGTATGGAAACGTGTATGTTGAAACTGTAGCAGGTACAAGGTGGTACTTATTAAAATCTAGTAGTTCTAGTTTAACTACTGATTATGGTTATATAGATTGGGATAACTTTCTTCTTACTACGGTAGGAGTTTCAGGAGAGTCTGCTCCTTATACTATTCGTAACTTACGATTTACTACTACAGAAGAATGGAAAGACTATTTTAGAGTAGGTCAGAATAAAGATGACGCAGATACTCAAAATTATGGTGTTCCTTCTAGAGTTATAAAAAGCCCTGACAATAGAAAGTTTGGACTAAGCCCTATACCTGACCAAGTATATCGTATTTGGTTTTATGCGTATGATCTTCCAACAGAGCTTTCTGCACATGGAGATCAAATAGTATTTCCTAATACTTATAAACCTGTTCTCTTAGCTAGAGCCAGATACTATGTGCATCAGTTTAAAGAAAACCCTCAAGCGGCTGCTTTTGCTTTAGAAGATTATCGTAGAGGTCTTAGGCTAATGAAGCTACACCTTATGGAGTCTACTCCAGGTTACTTCAAAGATGACAGGATTAGGTTCGCTTAATGTCTCAACCTTTCGCCTTACCATGTAGAGGTGGTTTAAATGTAAATTTAAATCAACTTGAGCTTATGGCTTTTCCAGGCTCCGCTACAGAGTTACTTAACTTTGAAGTTGATCCTGATGGTGGATACAGGCGTATTAATGGTTTTTCTTTGTTTGGTGGAGGTTCTTCTGCTCGTCCTAACTCCGGCAATGCCTTACTGGGAATGTCTGTTTATGCAGATGGTTTAATTGTATGTTCAGGTACAGGAGTATTTTTTAGTCAGGATGGAACTAGTTGGTTACAGGTAAACAGAGCAAGTGTTGCTGGTGGTGGAGATAACTATAGTACATTTACAGGACGTTCCTTAGCTGCCAGAACCAGTCAGGGAAGATGTTCTTTTGCTTTGTTTGAAGGTACTACTGACTATGGTGAAATTTTAATATGTGACGGAGTTAATGAGCCTTTCTTTTTTAAAATGACAGGCACTGGTGCATTAGCAGATAGGACTTTTTTTGCAGGAGAAATAACTGTAAGCAGTACAACTGCTCCTGCTGTAGGTGTAATGCACGAAAATCATTTTGTTGTTGGTGGTGCGCCTACTGCTAAAAACACTATTTATTATAGTTCAAACTTTGATCCTGACTCATTTAGTGGATCAGGTGCAGGAAGTATTCAATTAACAGATGCTGTTATAGGGCTTGCTAGTTTTAGAGCAGATTTAATTATATTCTGTAAAAACAGTATTTATAAACTTGTAAATATAAGTGACAGTGACAATATTGCTGTTGTTCCTATAACACAAAATGTTGGTTGTTTAGATGCAGATAGCATTCAAGAAGTAGGAGGCGATCTGTTATTTTTAAGTCCTGATGGTATTCGTACTGTTGCAGGTACAGCCAGGATTGGTGACGTAGAGTTAAGTTCTGTAAGCAGACAAATACAAAAGGTTGTAAGTGCTATCGCTGACAGTATTAATAGCTATACTATTACTAGCGGTGTTTTAAGAAGTAAATCTCAATATAGATTATTTTATACTGATACAAGTAAAAGTGCTGCTATATCTAAAGGCATTATAGGGACACTTACTCGTAATGGGTTTGAATGGTCAGAAACTAAAGGAATACAAGCTAACGGGTTTGCTTCAGGGCTAGATCAAAATGGAGTAGAACAACTATATCATGGGGATAACACAGGTTATATATATAATCACGACACTGGAAATGCTTTTAATACGGCAGGTTCTGCTTCTAATATAGAATCCCTTTATTACACTCCCGATTTAGACTTTGGAGATCTGGGAACTAAAAAAACTATTAAATATGTAAGATTATCTGTAACTCCTGAAGGAGAAATACAGCCTGATCTGCATGTTAAATTTGATTTTGAAAGTGCAGATACTCCTCAACCACCTGTATATACACTAGACACTATACCGTTACCTGCAACATTTGGAAGTGCTGAATTTGGAAGTGCTACTTTTGGCGCAGTTGCTAATCCTATGGTAAGGCAAGCTATAGAAGGTAGTGGCAATACATGTTCATTTAGAATTAAAAGTGACGATCAGCTTGCTGCTTATTCAGTAAATGGTTTTTACATAGATTATATGCCTTCTGGTAGGAGATAAGTTAGATGGCTTACACATATACTCGGCAAAGCACTTTTTCTGATGGCGATACAGTTACGGCTGCGCTTTTCAATAATGAGTATAACCAGTTACTTAATGCATTTGCTTATTCATCAAGTGATGCTGCTGCTACTGGTCATAGGCATGATGGTACTGCTGCCCAAGGCGGTAGTATTTATAGAGTAGGTGATCTTGATTTTTTAAATAAGATTGAAGCTGATAGTACCAATAACAGATGGGGCTTTTATGTCCAGGTATCCTCTAGTGCTGTAGAGCAAATAAGAGTACAGGATGGAGCTATTGTTCCTGTTACAGATAATGATATTGATCTTGGTACTGGTTCTTTAGAATTTAAAGATGCTTTCTTTGACGGCACTGTAACTACAGATGCTTTAGTTGCAGATACTGCTGATATTAATGGCGGTACTGTTGATGGAGCAATAGTAGGTGGATCAAGTGCAGCAGCAGGATCATTTACAACTATTGCTGCTAGTGGAGCTTTTACAGGTTCCAGTACAGTTCAAGGTACAACAATAACAGCTACAACTGCTTTTGTGCCTGATGCTTCAGATGGTGCAGCACTAGGAACAACATCATTAGAATTTAGTGATTTATATTTAGCAGATGGAGCATTAATTTATTTTGGTGATGACCAAGATATTAATATTACTCATGTTGCAGATACAGGTTTAACAACTAGCGGTACATTTCAAGCAACTACCATTACAGCTACGACAGCTTTTGTCCCTGATGCATCTGATGGAGCCGCATTAGGTACTTCTTCTCTTGAATTTAGTGATCTTTACCTTGCAGACGGTGCAGTTGTTTATTTTGGAGATGATCAAGACGTATCTTTAACTCATGTTGCTGATACTGGAATATTACTTTCAAGCACAGACCAACTTCAATTTGGAGATTCAGGCACATACATTCATCAAAGTGCTGATGGTGTTTTAGATTTAGTTTCAGATACAGAAATAGAAATTAATGCTACTACAATTGATATTAATGGTGCTGTTGAAATAAGTGGTAATGCGTTAGTTTCAGGAGAAGTTCAAACAGCTAATATTGGATATACCGATGGTGATAACGCCATTGTTATAGCTGATGGAGGTGGAGTTACTTTAAGTACAAGTTTAACCTTAGCTAGTGGGGCAGCAGTAACTTCAATTTTAGATCAAGACACTCTATCTAGTGATTCTGCTACTGCATTAGCTACTCAACAATCTATAAAGGCTTATGTAGATGCTAATGTCACATCTGGTGCAATGACCAGTTGGGTATTAGAAGATGGTGATGGTACTGAAGTTAGTGTTACTAACTCTAAAGAGGTTAAGTTTGTAGAAGGCGGTGGTATTGATATTAACTGGACTGATACTGATAACGGTACAGACGGTGATCCTTATGATTTAACTTTTACTATTAATGCTGCTCAAACAGATATAACCAGTCTTTTAGCTACTGACATTAAGATTGGTGAAGATGATCAAACTAAAATAGATTTTGAAACAGCAGATACTATTAACTTTTATGCTGGTAATGAAAAACAATTAGTTCTTACTGATGGAGCATTAACACCTGGAACTAATGCCATCGTTGATTTAGGTACAGATGCTTTAGAGTTTAAAGATGCTTACTTCGATGGAACAGTAGAAGCTGATGCAATCACTATAGCAGGGGTAACACTTGCTGAAACTATTGCAGATACAGTTGGAGCTATGGTTAGCTCTAATACAGAAACAGGCATTTCTGTAACGTATGAAGATGGTGATAACACTTTAGATTTTGCATTAGGAGCAGCTCAAACAACTATTACTTCTTTACTTGCTACTGATATTAAGATTGGGGAGGATGACCAAACCAAGATTGATTTTGAAACTGCTGATGAAATTCATTTCTATGCGGCTAATGTAGAGCAAGTATATGTAGCTGACAACATCTTTGGGCCTCAATCCGACAGCGATGTAGACTTAGGTTCTACTTCAGTTAGATGGAAAGATGCTTATATTGATAGCATTACTGTAACAGGCGAGATAGATGGAGCTTCCTTAGATATTGAAGGTAACGCAGATATAAATGGTACGACTAATTTAGATGCAGTCGATATTGATGGTGCTGTACAGGTTGATGCTACAGTAACAGTAGGTGTAGATGATACTGGCTATGATGTTAAATTCTTCGGAGCCACTTCAGGCAAGTATATGGAGTGGGATGAGTCTGCTGATCAACTAGAGGTTGTAGGAACTGCGACAGTTGATGGAACTCTTCAACTTAAAAATGGCTCAACTAGTGCTGGATTTTTAGAGTTCTTTGAGGACTCAGACAATGGTACAAACAAAGTAACTCTTATTGGTCCTGCGTCTACAGCAGATATTACTTTAACACTTCCATCTAGTGATGGAGATTCTGGGCAATTCTTACAAACAAACGGCTCTGGTGTAATGAGTTGGGAAGACAGTACAGGAATGTCTACAAGCAAAGCTTTCTATATGGGACAATTATAATGGCAGTCAAAATTGCAGGCGTTGATTTAAGCGCAAACACAACAGCAAATATAGGACAAGCTGGTTCAAGTGGTGGAACTTATACTGTCCATATTCTTAACAGAGGGAGTGGCTCAGCCCTTGTTCAACTAGGGGTTGGAGATAGCTCTGCTACTTTTGCTGCTGCTCAAAAACTTCTTGAGTCTACACTGGTAGGGCCAAATGAGTCTTTAACATTTAGTCCAGTTGTAGCAGGGGCTAATGACTATGTAATTGGGCGCTCTACGCTCGCAAATGTGAATATGGTAATGATGGGGCATGACGAATAATGGCTGGATTATCTGCAAATATCGTAACAAGTAAAAACAGGGCAATGCCTAGTTGGCCTCCTGTTACTAACCCTGGTTATTTTTTTGGGCAAAACTCTAGTGGAGGCCCAGGTGAACAATATGCGCCAGCGTTTGACAACGACAGTGTTGCTGGTAGTGGTTTTAAAATCTTAATGTCGAGTGGCGGTCAGGAGGCTATTACTTACTACAACGGACAAGGGACACAGATAACAGATGGCGTTTGGGCGGGGGCTGGCTTTTTACCTTCTGAAGCTTGGAGTGATGCAGATCAATGGTGTAGTCTTTACATGGATTCTTCAGATGACAAACTTTATGCGTTAGTCACTGATACAGGCACAAGCCCAGACACTATTCGCATGACGAGTGTTGACAAAGATGGGACTGTAGTTCTGGAAACAGCGGCATTTCAGGTTACTAATACAGGATTTAACAACCAGCGACTTCAATATGGGTCATCTACGCCTAGATTGTACCGAGTTGGTCATACGGACGGAACTGGGAATTTTCGTTGGGACTTGATGAGGGGAAATACAGACGATGATGATACTGGGGAGCCTTACGATGGCTGCCGTATCGAAATAAATACATCTAGCGGTACAGTGAATAGTATTTCAGCGAACACAATGGCTGAAACAACTGATGGTCTTTTGCCAAATAATTATTATGCGGTTACACATACACGAGAAAATATCCTAGGGCCGACCTCAAATAATATTGTAGGCGGGCCGGAGGGGCAATGGCCTGGCTACGGTGACATTAGACACTCAGGAAGTTTAGTTAATATGACTACGGGTCAATTTGCTAATAGAGTTCCTTTTGGGAACGACTGTCCACTGCAGTGGTTTTCTGTTGGAGGAGGTTACACGATATTGGCTTGGCTTGGTACTTATCGTTTCTTTGTATCAGGAACTGCGTACTCTCAGGCACCTGCTGCGTTTGAACGCGAGGCTTTTCACAATTTTATAGACGAACTTGCTGTCTACTACGGGATACTATAATGGACAATAGAAAGTATACAACTTCAAATGCTAATGAAGGTGGCCTTCCTGTATTTCCTGCCTCTATGTTCTTAAACATTCTTACAGAAACTGAGATGTTGGCATTGTTCAGAAGCTCTACCCAAATTATTGCTGATACAGCATTGCTGATGTCTCATCGTGATGCAGAAGTAGACGTAAATAGTACACGTTTTGACAATGTAATGACGGCTTGTGTTTCTGAAAATATCTTTACTGCTGATCGTGTAACTGCGTTCAAGCGAGGTATTCGTCTTAAACGTCCTGAAGAACTTTAAAGGAGTTAAATAAATGAAAATTATAGAAGCTATAAGAGATTGG
>VTLG01009769.1_pt1 | contig 19625 bp, 29 predicted proteins | sample 4694571 | NCBI WGS metagenome assembly VTLG01 (sample SAMN12604809, study PRJNA352737) | marine metagenome | biome: ENVO:00000447; feature: ENVO:00000209|ENVO:00000569|ENVO:01000036; material: ENVO:00002151; isolation source: viral sequences binned using virsorter ...
TTATTATAAACACGTCTAAGAGCATTTAACAACAAGACCTTTTCATTGTTATTCATTTCGCTCCATGCTTTCGCACCAATTCTCAAGAATTGCTCTTTCAAAACACGACTTACTCCCATGATTGATTGAGCAACCCTGTAAGAATTATCCAAGCGATACTGATATTCTTCTTTATCCAATGCTAGAAATTATCAGCATCTACGTGCGTATGTTCTTCATAGTGTTCTCTTTCCTCGTCATCTCTCTCATCTAAATATAATTCCCAATCTTCTTCAATGCAATCAAAACATTGACGTTCTGACAAGTCAAACAACTCTTCTTCTGTTGATTGTTCGCACGTTATACAAGTCCATTTCATTTAATCCTCCATCCATTTTTTTCTTATTATAAAAGTATATTTTAGAATATCATTATTTTCATCATCTAGATACCATTGATATGGACATTCTTGTAACCAATCTAAAAATTCTTCACTTACATTATTTGATAGTTTTGTCATTTAATCCTCCTTATCTGATAATTTAATATTATAGATATTGGCTACCTTTTTTAAAAGTATTTCTGTATAATGTCTTTTGTCGCTAGTCATTTCTAAAGTATACCCCATACCCCATAGATACTCTATTGCGTCCATACATTCTTTTTTAGTTACTTTGTTTTTCATTATTTACCTACCTTTCCTACCTCTTGTATTTTTTTTATAATTGAGCGAACATCTTTAAATTTTGCAAACATTTCTTTACCAACTAAATAAGGATAACCACCTCCATACGATTGTTGCATACTATATAATCCTTTTAATATATAGCTTAGTTCTTTTTTATTAAATGATATATTTTTCATTCTACTTTCCTTTTTTATTTAATATTTAATTAATTTTAAAATTCTTACAACTTCGCTATATCTACTCATTAGGTTTAAATCATAAACTTGATTTATTAAAATATCATTAATAGAATCTTTTGTGTAAATAGAAATCTTGTTTAAATAATATTTTTCAATTTCATTTTGTGATGGTTTATTTTCTAAAAATTTAATTAATAGATTTATTTTCTTTAAATTCATTACTTACCCCCACCCCTAATTATTTGCTTTAGTTCTTCAGTTGTCTTTTTTATAAAACCAAACTCAAAACCATTTATCTTTGGTCTTAATTGTGTTTGTTGTTTACTTGTAGATACGCTATACTTATCTGAGTTTTCATACCATGTTTTACCTTTGTAAACATACATAGGAAAATGCCTACCATAAGAGTAAACAACATACTTACCTTCGTTCCACTCTGAAAATGTATTTGAACCTGTAAACTCGTCTTTGTCTGTTGTAAAATCCGAGCCGTTTATATTTGATATTCTTACCATACCTTACTCCACTTGTTTTTGTTTTACCTAATCTATTGCGTTTTACAATAGTACCTACACAAGCTTAAAAATAATATTTGAAAGATGCAAATGTTTTTTTTAGGTGGGTGCTTTAGTGGGGATAGTAATAACGTAGTAATATAGTAGTAATTAAATTACTATATAGTATAGTAGTAATATAGTATATATAACGCACGAGATTTTAAAAAGTTCCAAAATAATTTATCTTTTTTTAGTTACCTACCTACGTGCATACTATTTTACAATAAAGCACCTACTTACGTGCATATTACTTGCGTGCATACTCTGTACCTACCTACTTACTTACGTGCATAGTATCTACTTACGTTTACCTACGTGCATATTGATAGTTATATTTATAACCAGACTGGTTTAGCTGCTAGTTTTTTGCTGCTTTGCGTGCTGCTGCAGAAATTTGAGGCTGCTAATACAGCCAGTTTTTACCAGAAAATACGTTTCTCCTCGGAGTACGTACGTATTTTGCTATATTATTTAGTGTTTTTTATATATACATAATACCTTTTTTGATGTTATGTATAGTTGAGTGCTATATATACATAATATCTTTTTATGTGTTATGTATAGTTATTTTTACGCATTTTTGAGTAAAAAAAAAGGGAGCCTAATTAAAGACTCCCTAATTTCCTACATCATTTATAATGTATATTCATAATCACAGGTTCCACAAAGTCCATTATTTTGTTCATATATGGTTGTCAATTTTTTATTACAACTTTGACATTCAAATCGAACAACACCGGAATGGATTTTCTTATTTTTCTTTTTCTTTTTATTGATAGGAAAATAAGTATATCCATAGCCACCATAACCACCATAACCACCATATCCAATAGAGCAAGATTCATAAGTATCATTACTATACCAAATATCCTCTTTCCAGTTACCAGCGGACTCGTTAACGATAACGTAATCACCCTTATTATCTAAAAATGATAATTTAGAATTAGTCCCGATTGACTCGGCAATTAATTGTAAAATTGAATCATTTTTATAAAAATAAGGCGGTAGACGTCTCAATATCGTTTTATTAAACATTGATGTATCTGAGCGTTTCTTATGTGTATCTACAAAGTGGATAACACCATTATGAGCAAAGCCTAGATTATCATTGACCCTAAAAGGATGACAATTTGATTTATCTGTTAATCCATGTGTTGTAATTCTAAAATGCAGAATTGACGTTGGATTATCATATTTAATCATGGCTTGGGTATATGATGCCCAAAAGCGGTTAAAATCAAAAAACCCTTTTCTGATAAATAACCTATCATCATTTGAAAACATAAAACCGGCTCCATCTGGGTTATTATCAAAGCAGTTTTTTGCGGTCTCTTTTGAAATAAAGATACCCTTTGGCTTAGTTGCTATAATACACATTAAATTGCCTCCTTTGCGTCTGAATCATATTTTAATTGTGATAACTTTGTTAAATGCTTTCTAGTCATTTTATCACTAGCATTTTTAAAATTACCATAACCACGTCTCCTAAGAAAAAAGCATAATTCTGTATAATTATTCTGATTTTCTTTTAAGAATTTAAGATATGATGTTAGACTATTATATTTAGCCGACTACCATGAAACGATATTAGACCAATCAATAACACTTTTTACAAATTCTAAATTCTTAATAAAAGAATTGTAATTAAGTGTTCCTCTAAATAATCTAAACTCTATCGTATTTTTAGGTAGCAGATTAACTGCAACCGAACGTCCTATATGACTGTCTATTTCGCTAGTCTCATTATCAAAAGATAACTTTGCTAAATAGCTATATGGATTAGGAATATCATATAGAAAATGTCTAGATAATTGTGGTGTTGCCCACTCGTTTAACCTTTCACCGGTACGTTGAGAAACATGTAAAATGAAGTCGTAATTATCTGGATTGTACATTAAGGATAATATTTTCATTAATGATGTACGTTTAACCGCTTTTTTAGATACGTGAACGTGCATCCCACAATCATCCCCGGTATGTCCAACATAATTATCCTGTCTCAAAGCCTTAAACAATGTTTGGAAAATATCTTTACCAAATGTGTTTAAATACTTCCATGAAAAAGGATGGCTAACAAACTCATAATAACATGTTGAGTCCTCTTTGACATATAACAAACATTCTCTACCGCTTAATCCTTTAGAGATTAAACGAACAAATGAAGCCAAAGAGTTACCTTTTATATGTCCATGAGCATCTGTTTCTAGTTCTACCCCAAAATGCAAGTATTTTCCCTGTATATCAGTACAGATAACTTCATCTTGATAAACCCGGTGATACATTGGTCTAGGTTTATGTCCATAGCTATTAACATAAGCAGTATCATGTAAACATCGTTTACAAATACCATGTTTGTTAAGATTAACTGAACGTTTACCACAATTAACACATTCAGTTAAATCATCATAACATTCATGACATATTTTATTAGAGCATCCTCTGTTAAATGAACTTGGAGGATACTCTTTTTTACAGATAATACACACGTCTTTTGGTTCAGCAAATTTCATAAAATCATGAATTGATTTATTTGAAATTGACTCTTTGATTTGTTTAAACATATTCATATTACTATACCTTCTTTTTATTATTGATTAATGTTTAGAACTCCAATTTATGTACTGCATAAACCGGTCTGATACCCCCCATTATTACACGCATTAAATGGGCTAGTTCACGTAATATCAAGTAACAAATTTTCAAAAAACTTGATTAAGTTTAATACTATTTTTTGACATATCCAAATAGTTACCTATCCACTTAATTACATTGTACTTACTTGATACAGTTTTTTTAACCTACCTAGACTAAAACGATTTTTTCAATTCAAGTTTTGCAACCCAAAACCGAATGGGGGGAGTACCACTACAAAATAAAAGAAAGACACACATACTAAAATATTTTTTTTAAATTTTTTGAATTTTTCTATTGTATTGATTTTACCTGTATACTATTTTATATAACTTAGTTATATATAATATAGTTAATACTATACTACTATATTATAACTTACCGGGTACTATATTATATAATATAGTAAATACTATATTACTACGTCATTTCTCTAATTGTAGAGTTTTAAAATCTCTAATCTCTAAAATAGAGTTTTATTATAAATCATTTTACATTTAAAAGCTTTTAGGCTAAATTAATCTATGAGCAAAACATATAAGAACGATGATACCTTTACTCACCTAAATGAAATAAAAAGGTTATCAGAAGAGATAAGGTTGTCTGACATATTAAATCCAGATAAGGATTGCGTAGCCAAAATAATAGAGTTGGTGTCAAGGGGGCGGTGCCTAGAAGAATTTGAGATATTGACCGATGGTGATTTATTGTACGAACAGAGGTTTGGTGATGATGTGCCGGGGGTTGGCAAGATTCGGTGTTAGTGGTTTATGTATAAGCGAACCATAAAGGGAGAGCAATATGTCCTATACAAAAACGAAGAAGAGTTTTATAAACACAATCCAGAGAAAAAACTACACGAAGATTGGAGAACTGCACAAAAAGGTGATTGGATTAAATCGGATGATGGTAAAGTTACTATGGTTATTAAGCGTGGTTATATTGATAAGCTTAATAAAGACGGAAGCCAGTATATTAGAACCTTATTGGGAATGGTTAATTGCAATAAAACAAAATTTTTTGGTGGAGAGCCAGTAAAAGATATATGGAGATTTGGTAAAGTATCATGGTATCAAAAAACACTCGATGGTTCTTTATCAACTCAAAAAAGAATATTTGCAAAATATATTGCTTCTGGTATCGAACCATTAGAAGCATATAAGAAAGCATATCCAAAATGTACAAGTGAGCTTTATGCAAAACAAAGAATACAAGTATTATTAAAAAGTGAAAAGGTAAAGAAGTTGATTGATAAAGAAATAGAAGTATTACTAAGTGATAGCGGAATAACAAAAACATATTTGTTAGAACAAACAAAACAAGTGATAGAGAAGATAGATGCTAAAGATTCTGATAAGTTGAGGGCGATAGAAACGCTTATGAAAATATCTGGTTTGTTAAATACAGATAAAAAATCCGAGTCTGTTGCATTGATACAAGAGTTTACTGGTTTCAGTAAAGAAAAGTTAAATGCGTTCAAGACAGGAGTTCTTCCAAGTGGAGAGGAAAACTAGCATATTGATTCCAATACGAGTTGCTAAAATTGAAGAAGTAGAACAATTAATATACGGAGCGTCTCATTGTCCGGCTTGTGATTGTGAGCTTATTGCTTTTGACATAATGAACAAAATACCAGTTTTAAATTCAAACGATAATCTTCAAGGTTGGGTTTGTAAGATATGTAATAGCGAATTTGATTTAAAAGATAGAATTTTAATAATAGGGGATTTCGATATATTTAGTCAAGTTGCAGGTGAAGCTTGAGTGATTTTAATATAAACCCTAGTCCAAGTGAAATGAAGCGTAGAGACCTCGTGCTTCAAAACTCATTTAATGATTTGATTTATTTTGGCAGAGCGTTTTTGCCTAAAGATTTTTTAAACAAATCACAATCAGCACCCTTTCATTACGAAATGGCTAAAAAAATGATTGATACTAAACCCGGTGCTCGTATATGCAATATTATACCCAGAGGTCATGGGAAGTCTGTTATTGCTAAAGCAGCAATTATGCACAAGCTTTGTTTTGCAAAAGATGATAGTCAACATTTTATTGCTTGGGTATCAGAAGAACAAAGTCAATCTATTGACCATTTAAAATATTTAAGGTCTCATTTTGAAAACAATAAGATGATAAAATATTATTTTGGTAATATGGATGGAGGAACAGTTGGTAAGCGATGGACAGAAAAGGATATTGTTACAACAAAAGGGGATAGGGTTATCTCAAAAGGAACATCTCAAAGACTTAGGGGTCGTGCAGAAGTAGATGTTCGTTATACAGGTATTGTCCTTGATGACTTTGAGTCTGAGTTAAATACAAAAACACCAGAACGTAGAGCTGATATAAAAAAATGGATTGTATCCACAGTATACCCAGCACTAGAAGAAACTCCGGGTAATGAAGGTTGGATATGGTTATCTGGCACAATCGTACATTTTGACTCTTATTTGCAAATGACGTATGATGGTTACAGAAAAGCAGTAGAAGAAAAAAGACCCTATCCTTGGGATGTCAACTTTTACAGAGCGATTGAAAATGGCAAACCCTTGTGGGAATCTCAGTTTTCTACTAAAAAATTAGAGTCCAAGAAAAGAGAGTTTATTGAGGCTGGCTTAGTCAATAAGTTTGCACAGGAATATATGAATGATGCACGTGACGTAAGTAATGCTGCATTTAAAATAGATAGAATACAATATTACAATGGTGTTTTTAAAACTCAAGGCAATATGCCTTACATCATAGAGGGTGAAGATGCAATTCCTATCAATGTGTATGTTGGAGTTGATTTGGCTGCTACCGCAAGTGAAACTTCTGATTATCAAGTTATTTTAGTTATGGGGATTGATGCAAACAAAAACAGATATATTTTAGATTACTTTAGAGAAAGAATCCCGGCATTTGATATTCCATCAAAAATTATTAAGTACGCAAAGAAATACTCGCCAGTAAGAAGAGTGACAATCGAAACAGTTGCAGCACAAGAGATGGTAAGGGATATGGTAACTCGAATGTCTGTAAAAGAAAAAAGATTAATGCCCGGAATATTTAAAGGGGTAAAACCACCAGCTAGAATAAAAAAAGAAGATAGACTTGAAACAGCACTTGGTCAAATTGTTAATTCTAAAAAACTGTACATATACAGGCACATGACAGAAATCGTAGATGAATTTTTTGAACATCCTAAGCCAAAACACGATGACTTATTAGATGGTTTATATTATGCAGACTACTTTGCCAAACCACCTAAGTCTCAAAAAACTAAAAAAGATAAGATGGTAGATACAAAAGAAAGTCAAGTCTATAGAAAGTTTAAAAAGACCTATAATTGGATGACTGGAGCAAAGTTTTAATTTAGTATTGTTAAGATGATATAATATTATGTATAATTAATACAATGTTTAGATTCGGAAAAAAGTCTAAAGAACGCTTAAAAGGTGTAGATGCTAGATTAGTAAGCGTCCTTAATGAGTTAATTAAGATTATGGATGTTACAATTATTGAGGGTGTAAGGTCGAGTGAAAGACAGGAAGAGCTTTTAAAACAAGGTTTAAGTAAAGTAAAGTATTCAAAGCACATGGAAGGTAAAGCTGTAGACCTAGCACCTTATCCAATAGATTGGGATGATTTAGAGCGGTTTTATTATATGGGTGGTATGATACGAGGAATTGGTAAAGAATTAGGAATTAATGTTCGTTGGGGCGGCGACTGGGATAGTGATGGAAACATACGAGACCAATCATTCAATGACTTAGTTCATGTAGAAATAAAAGATTAATGGCATCATCGGATACAATAGTTTTGAAAGGAGTTCCGAATGGTTCCTTTGTTATTAACAGAGATTCAGCAATCGCAAATAAAGAGATAATAGACGCTATGTACAAAAATGAAATGAAAAAATATATGGGTGGTGGTAAAGTAAAACCAATGCAAGGCTATAAGGGTGGCGGTAAAGTAATGCCAATAATGGTCGGTGCTGATGAGGCTATTATGCCACCAAAAACTGTAAACAAATATGGAATGGGTTTTATGATGGCTCTTAATCAAAAGCCAAAAGCTCACGAAAGTATTGATAGTTTAATCGCAGCTTCTCAATTAGAGAATATGAAAAATTTTGCTAGAGGTGGTTATGTAACTGCTAGAGGGATGTCTATGAAAAGACCAAAAGGTGGTAGTCCTACTGCGATGCTTGGCTATGAACACGGAGGAATGAAAAAAGATTTAAAAGAAATACCTAGCAATAATCCGGGTTTATCTAAATTACCAGAAATGGTTAGAAATCGTATGGGTTATATGAAAGATGGTGGATATGTAAACAACTATCAAGAAGGTGGTAATGTTGATGATGACCCACTAATGATTGACGAAAGAATGGCAAATCCTTCTATGTATGCTGGCAATCCTATGTTTGGTGCTGGAGGATTTATGCCAAGAGATAGTTCAAATGTTCAAATCACTCCAGAGATGATACAAATGGCTTTGATGCTTGCAAGACAATCTGGAGAACAGGTGCAACCAGAAAGAATAGAAATGTCAAATGAACAATATCCGTTACAGCTATTACAGATGATGAATAGATAATGCCAGAAAAAATGCAAAAAGACCCTAGAGCTGATTATAATGAACAGCTATATAGGGAATGGAGTGATGCTAGAGCAGATTGGGATGAAGAAGCTCGTAAAGATATTGATTTTTATTTAGGCAATCATTTTACAACAGATGAATCAGATGAGTTGCAATCTCGTAATCAAGCAGATGTGCCTATGGATAGGGTCTCTGCTGCTGTTGAAAAGTTTAAGGCAGTTCTAACATCGAGACCACCAGCGTTTACAATTACACCTAGAGAAGATTCAGATGTCAAAGTAGCATCTGTATGGAGAACAATCGTTGGATATATATGGCAAATATCTGATGGTGATTCACAAATGAAACAAGCAATACATGATTATGCTACAACAGGTTTAGGGTATCTTTATGCGTATACTGATAGAGAGTCTGATTTTGGTAAGGGAGACATTAAGTTTACTTATGTTGACCCTTTTAGAGTTTATATATCGCCTTCATCAAGAAATAGATGGGCAGATGATGCAGATGGTATTATTCTATCTACTGTTTTAACAGGTGAACAAGTCTTAAATCTTTATCCAGAGCTAGGAGACCAACAAGACCCAGAAACAGGAGAAATTATTGAAGGCTTAATTCATAGTATTTCTGAACACTCTGATAATTATGACAGAGATTATCCAGCTTCTCAAAATAAAAATTCAAATAAAGTTTTTACTCCAGCCGAAGTTAAAGACAAAGATTATGTACAGACAAAAGATTATAGAATATTAGAAAGATTTTACAAAGTAAAAGTTCCATTTTATATTGTAGTAAGTCAGCAAACAAACGATGAAATGGTTTTATCAGAAGATGAATTTAATAAGTTTAGCGTAGACAATGTTGATATATTAGAAGCTGGCTTAGTAGATGTTCAACAGGTGTTCCAAACAAGAGTAAAAGTTTGTGCTTCTATTGGTGAGGTTATATTATATGAAACTATTTTAAATACAGACATATATCCGATTGTTCCCTTGCCAAATGTTTGGACAGGAACACCTTATCCAAAGTCTGATATTTCAAGAGCAAGACCAATGCAAAGATTGTTAAATAAACTTTGGTCGCTTGCTTTGTCTCATGCTCAAGCATCTGCTGGGTTAAAGCTGTTGGTTCCTCTAGGAAGCGTTGATGATATTTCTCAACTAGAACAAGATTGGGCAAATCCAAATGCTGTTATTGAGGTAGACTCATCGCAAGGTGAACCACATTATCCGCAACCCTCTCCCCTTGCCGGAGAGTTTTATAGGTTAATACAACAATGTGAATTTTATATTGATTTTATATTTGGTTTACCAGAGATGATGCACGGGTTTACTGATAAAGCACCAGATACAGTTCGAGGAACTGAAAGGATGATTGCTCAAGGAAGTGAAAGACCTAAGTCTAAATTGCGTGATATTGAATTTTCTATAAATAGACTTGGTAAGGTAATTTATAATTTATCGAAAGGTCACTACACCTATAAAAAAATGTTTAGATTGGCACAGCCAAACAATGATTTAACAGAGGTAATGGTAAATTTTTATACTGATGTCTCTGGTGCAGTAGTAGATATTAAAAAAGAAAAGTACAATATAGAGCAACATGATATTAGAATTGAACCCGGCTCTACTATGCCTACAAATAAATGGGCAGAACTAAGTGTATACCTAGAGGCTTTTCAATTAGGAATTATTGATAGATTTGAGGTTCTTAAAAAGAATCCAGAAATTTTTGACAAAGAAGGTGTTATGAGAAGAACAGATGAAAGAGAAAAAATGCAACAACAGATACAGGCACTTGGAAGTCAAATAAAGAATTTGCAAGGAGACTTGCAAACAGCCACAAGAGAGTCTATTCAAGATAGAAAAAGAGTTGAAGTCGAGAAGTTTAAATCAAGACTTTCCGAAGTTAATTCTGACTCTAAGGCGGATAGAAGAGTACAACGTAATAAACTTGAAACAGAGGTGAAGCTTGAGGTAGAGAAATTAGCAAACCGAATCAACCGAGAGGCTGATAAGGCTGTTAGTTCTGCTCAAAGACCAACACAGACATCTTAAAAGGAGTAAGTATGGAAGCGTTACAAAACAATGAGGCTAATGTCGAAGCTCAAACGAATGGAGATGAAATGATATTAGCGGAGCAAGAAGTTTTGGGGCAGCATGGGCAACCATCTGTCGCTGAACAAACACAGGAACAGCCTTTAACAGAGGAATCAGAAGCTAGAAAGTTTCAATCTATGTATGACCGCAGTCAAGCGGAATTAAAAGGGTTGAAAAAATATGAGCCATTGGTTAATCTTTTAGAGTCTCGACCAGATTTAGTTCAGAAACTACAAGATGGAATTGCACAAAATCCCGCTGATACACCACAATCAACTCCCGGTATAGGTAAAGACGAATTTAATCCTTGGGAAGCGTTTACAGAAAAAGGTTCTGCGTCTAATCGTCATGTAAAAAATGAAATGGAAAACATGGCAAATCAAATAGTAAGTAAAAAAATTGCTCAACAACAACAAGAAATGCAAACACAACTGCATTTAAATAATACTGTTAATGAGTTAAGAAATACTTATAAGATGTCAGACCCAGAAATAAAAGATTTTCTACAATTTACAACACAACCAAAAGAAGCTGTTGGTATGGGAAATCTTGTAAAACTGTATCGTGATGTCAAGGGAACAAATCAAAACACGGATACTATAAGTGCAGTTAAGGCTGCACAAGAAGCTCCTCGCTCTGCTGGAGTCCTACAAGGTCAAGCACCTAAAGTAAAAAATGATTTAGATGCGATGTGGGATTCCGTAGTTAAAGCTGGAGCACGTAGTAAAGTTCTATAAATAAACTAGGAGAATAAAAATGGCTACTTATAATAGTGGACAGGTGAAATTTGGTACTCCGGGTGCAGTTATTGACAATACTATCCCATCACGTCGTTTATTTGACTTTAGTGATAGAATTGCTGAATTAGCTCCAGAAGAATCTCCATTTTTCGTATACTTGTCGCAAGTAGGAAAAGTTCCAACCTCTGACTCTCAATTTAGATTTTTAGAGGACAGAACTAAGGTTTCAATGACGGATAGAACCTTTACCATTTCAAGCAACCTTGGTGCAATAGCAGAAGATACAGAAAACACAATGACAATTTCTTCTTCACCTTGGTTGATAAAGGGTATGGTTATAATGGTATCATCAACAATTTCTGGAATGGGTGAAGGAACAAACGCTGCAACTTGTGTTATCACAGCAGTAAACTCTGCTACCGAAATAAAAGTTCGTTGGTTAAGAGAAAATAGCACAAGTGCTGTAACTGTTGATGGTTCCAGTACAGCAGTAAATGCTCAAGTAATTGGTACTGCTTATGGTGAAGGTACAGGTGCTCCAGATGTTTTTTCACAAGAATTAGATAATGACTTTGGGTTTACTCAAATATTTAAAACAGCTTGTGAAATGACAAACACAGCTAGAGCTACAGTTTATCGTGGTTATGCTGATGAATGGGATAGAATCTGGAATCTTAAATTACGTGAACATAAAGTTGATATTGAAAGAGCTATGTTGTTTGGTCAGCGTGCTAGTGTTGGTGGTGTTCAATATACCGAAGGTATTGTCGGTCATATTATCGCTGAAGGTGCCGCCCCTGTAACAGACTCAACAAAGCTTTCATACGTTGAAGGAGCTGCATATCACAAATCAATCGCTGCTGGTAGCATGACTTACGATAATTTACTTGGTGATTTTGAAGTTGTGTTTGACCCAGCTCGTGGTGGTAGTGCATCAAAGCTTGCTTTGTGTTCCTTACCAGTAATTTCATTATTCAACAAAATGGGTAACAATGGTTTTATTGATAATTCTACTGTAAGTACACAAGCTCAATATATGCTTGAAAGAGCACAGGGTAGCTTTGGTCATAAGGTAATGAAGATTGATACTGTTCATGGTGATTTAACACTTGTTAAAGAACCTTTGTTCAGAGGACTTGCTTCTACTTTTATGGCGATGGTTGACCTTGAGCACGTTTCTTACAGACCATTAGTTGGTAATGGTATTAATCGTGATACTGCAATTACAACAAACGTACAGAGTGCTGATGAAGATTTACGTAAAGACTTAATCTTAACGGAAGCTGGTCTTGAAATATCTTTACCAGAAACTCATGCGTTGTTTAACTTTGAAGGAGCTTAATGATGAGAAGTGATAGTTCAAATGTTAACAGTAATAACTATGGTAAAGTTCCAGAGGTTTACAAAATGTCTGCAAAAACTGCTAATTTTTCAGCAGTTGATGGACATGCTTATCTTGTAACAAAAGTTGATGGCTGTGCGGTAACGCTTCCAGCACCAACGATTGGAGCGAAGATAAAAATTATCTTTGGAGCAGTAACAAGTAATTCTCATTCAATTACCTGTGATGCAACAACTACCTTATTAAGTGGATATGCTCTTATGCTAGATTCTGCTGATGGTACTGCTGCACAGCACAAGGTTTTTGCACCAGATGAATCTGATGATGATGTGTTCTCAATGAATGGCACAACAACAGGAGTTTCTGCTGTAGTAGAGCTACTTGGTCTTAGTGACAAAATGTGGCAAATACAGGCAACTGTATATGCGTCTGGTACTGTCGCTACACCATTTGCTTAATCTTAATAAATAAAGATAATAGTTCTTGAAACTATGGGGGTTATCGTATAAAGGGTGACCCCCAAATTCAAAAAGGAATATATGGAAAACTGTCAGCATTGTAATCAGCCTAATAAAGAGAAATGGTTTTATTGTAGGTCTTGTGGTAAAAAAGCATTTGTTCGTAAATTTACTAATACTATGTTTATGAGAAGCGAAATAGGAAAAAGAACAGATATTGAATTTTCTACTTTATCAATGGATGATAGCATAAAAAAAATGAACCAAATAAGAAATGCCTCGTAAATCAAAATCATCACGTAAGAAATCACCGGCTTGGCAACGTAAAGCTGGAAAAAATCCAAAAGGTGGTTTAAATGCGAAAGGTAGAGCTAGTTATAAAAAACAAACTGGCGGTACATTAAAAGCTCCTGTAAAGTCTGGAGACAATCCTAGAAGAGCTAGCTTTCTTGCTCGCATGGGTAATATGCCCGGAGCAGAAAGAAAAAATGGAAAGCCGACAAGGCTATTATTGTCTTTAAGAGCTTGGGGAGCAAGTTCAAAGGCTGATGCAAGAAAAAAGGCAGCGGCAATAAGTAAAAGAAATAAAGCTAAGAAGAAAAAGAAATGAATAAAAAAGTAAAAGCTCCGGCTGGTTATCATTGGATGAAATCTGGTGCTGGATATAAATTAATGAAAAACCCAAAGGGTGGTTATAAATCACATAAAGGTTCTAGTCTAATGGCTAGTTTTAAAGTTCAAATGGTTCACTCAAAAGCAAAAAAGAAGGGGAAGTAATATGAAGCATAGTAAAGCTGGATACGGTGGTAAAAAGTCTATGAAGAAGAAAAAGAAAAAGATGACAAAGAAGAAGAAGTAATGGCAAAAACTGTTAGTTGGATGTGGGGTGGCAAAAAACATTATGGAACTTTGATAAGGGAAACAAAAACTCATAAGTTTGCTAGAACAAAAAACGGAAAAGTTAAGAAGATTAAAAAATAATGGCAACTGCAAAGAAAAGAGACCCGGCAAAATGGGCAAGAGCCAAAGCAAAAGCTAAAGCAAAGATGGGTGGTAAGCATTCTGCTAGAGCTATGCAACTTGCAGTAAAGTATTACAAAGATATGGGTGGTACATACTCTGGTAAAAAATCATCTAAAAATAAATTATCTAAATGGTCTAAACAAAAGTGGGATTATGTAAGTAAGAGTGACAAGAAAAAGCCTAAAAAGAAAAGAGGTCGTTATTTACCAGAATCAGTTAGAAAAAGTTTAACAAAAAGTCAAAAGGCTGCTACCAATAGAAAGAAAAGGGCAGCTTCTGCAAAAGGAAAAGGTAAGGCTAAATATAGTAAAGCGGTAGCAAGAAAGGTTAGGAGAGCTAAATAATGGCAACATTTGAAGCACAAGTAGAAGGGTTAACAAGTCTTAGTATAGATGGTAGTAGTGCTCCTACTCAAACAGAATTAACGCAGTTTTTAAGTGATGGTGCTATAGAAGTTATTAATTCTATGCCAGTAAGACTTAAAATGTTTTGTGCAACTGAGGATACGTTTACCAGTACAGCAGTTGGAAGCGAAGCTGAAACATTAGATTCTGCTCAAGTATTGATGGTTACAAGAAATGATGGTACCATAGAACAACCTTGTAGGCAAATACCAGCTTCACTAAGAGGTAGAGCCTCAGATAGTGCAGATATGAACGCAGCAACAACGACAGACCCCGTATACTATATTTATAATAATAAGTTAAATGCTTTGCCAGCTTCGGGTAGTTGTAAGTATTTAGAAGTAAACAATCCTACAGTAGCTTATAGCGATTCAGCTATATCAAATTTTCCAGATGAATATGAATATCTAGTGCCACTCTATGCTTCTGTAAAATCCTTGCAAAATGTAATGGGTAGCATGAATACAGTTTCCGCACTTGATACAACTGCTATTGGTGCTATATCAACTGAATTAAACAAAGCTGATGAAATAATTGATACTGCAAAAACTAAAGTAGATAACTATTATACAGATATAGCTGATATTGATGATACTACAGAGCTATGGGATAACACAAATAAAAGATTTCAAGTTGTAAGAGATGCGATGTTAAACGCTCAAAATTTAATAGATAATAACAGTCCTAGTAGTGGTACTGATGCTTTTGATATTTTAGGGAATGCAGAAACAGCTTACAATGCAATAGATGCAAACTTAGTTGATGCAGAAACAGTATTAGGTTCAGACCCAACTTCTGGTTCTAACAATATTGTAATTGCCTTAACAGCTATGAAAACTCAAGCTGGTTCTTCTGTAACTGCTTTATCAAATATGGCTGGAGAAATTGGCAAGGCTGTTGGTGAGGTAAGTGGAGCGGTTACTGAAATTGGACAGGCAGTAACATTAGCTGATACTTCTTCGTCTGGTATAAAAGATGCTATAGAGGCAATACAAACTGCTGCACAAAAATTTAGAGATGGAGTTGGAGACCCTTCATTATTAGGAGATGAAGATACTTATATTACCGGAACAGGAATGGCTAATGTAAAGACTTATGTTGAAAGAGCTATTAGTTATATTAATGGAGATTTTCCAAATGCTAATTATGACTTAGTTGCTAATCTATCAGACATAGATAGTGATTTAACAAATGAAGATATTGATTTAGCAAATGCTCGTATGCAACAAGCTAGGTCTACTATAGATGCTGTAAACGCTGATTTAAAAATAGCTGATGCTTATATCAAAGAGTGGACAACGCTTTGTGATACTTTAATAAAAGAAGTCAATGCTTTTTCATCAGAGGTATCTAGTCGTTTTAGTTGGATTTCAGCTAAGGCTCAAAATTGGAATGGTAAGCTTGCTGCATCTAGGTCTTACATGGATACTGCTAATGGTTATTTATCGCAAGCTAATGGATTTAACTCAACTGTCCAAGCTTATGCGAACGAAGTTCAATCAAGAATAGCATTTTCTAGTTCATATATTACTGCATCAAGAGCAAGAAAAGAACAGGGTGACTCACGAATTAATCAATTAAATGCTACTGTGGCAGTTGCCGGACAAGAATTAGCTAGAGCGAATGTTGCAATTTCAGAAATTAACAGTATTATGGCTTCTTATAAGTTAGATATTGAGGGTGTTCCAAGTTATTTACAATCTGCTCAATCATATATTTCACAAGCTCAAGGGTATGTTGCTGAGGCAAACGTAAGAATGGCTAGAGAAGAACAAAGATATAAATGGTATCAATCACAACAAGCAAAATTACAAGCAGATTATGATAAAGGTATACAGGTAATGAGATAATGGCTTTTTCTAAAGTTACTCTAAACACATCTCCTACATTTACAGAGGTTGCTCTTAACACATCTCCATCTTCAACGTTAGTTACTTTAAATACGTCTCCTTCTTCAACGTTAGTTAATTTAAATACTTCTCCAAGTTTTAGCTTAGTAAGTTTACCATCATCTATTACTTGGCTTGTTAAAGGATTTTGGTCTAGTTTTAATGTTAATAATTGGGAAGATACAACTTTACATTGGAGCGAAGCAGAATAATGGCAGTACATAGTTTAACAGTTAAAACAATTATATCAAGAGTAAGACAGGTTTTTCCAGATGCTCCAGAAAAATATATTATTAATTTAATTAATGAAGCTTTAGTAGAGCTTGGTAACTATAATACTAAAATAGAATATGCAAAAACAAATACAGTTGCAGACCAACAATGGTATACATTAAGTGATAGTAATTCTGGAGTTGAAATCAATAAAGTTTTTAGAGTAGATTTTATGGATTCTAGCGGAGAGTATGTTAAAATACCTAGACTGTTAGATAATGAAATTCATACAACGGATATTACGTAATGGCAAGCACGTATAGTTACCCAGAAAGTTTTATAGCTTGGTATATTAAAGGAAACCATTTAGCGGTCGTTACAACAAAAGGTAATACTGCTGGAACAACTCATTCTTTAGAGGGTCAGTATAAACCAATAAATGAATCAGTTACGAATGGTCTTTTAATTCATTATTATGCAGAGCCTAATGCTGTATCTGCTATAACAGATACTCCCGATGTAGACAATGTTTTTCATAATTCTATTGTAGATTATGTTAAATCAAGATTGTATCAAGATAAAGCTGGGAATTCTAATGATGGTGCTTTAGCACAAGTTAGTTTAAACTTAGCTTCTGTACATGAGTCTAAATGGAGAGAAGCTGTAAAAAAGAATGGTATGAGAAAACGAGATAAAACTGGAGGAACTAGGGCAATTAGATTCCCAAGTTTTAGATAAAACCAATATGCCCATGAGAAATGTCAAGCTCGGTAAGGCATAAGAAAGGAGAAACAAGATGGCAAGTGGAATAAATAAACTTACTGTAGTAGAGGCTCAAAATACAGCCTTAGGACAGGCTGGTTCTGTTTTTGAAGATGGAACTACTGCTCTTTCCGGATATAAAATAGTAGCTATACAATTTATAGAGGATTCAACATTTACAGCTTTAACACCTTCTAGCTCTGATTTTATAGGAACATCTGGTGGAAATGGTGATGCTATTGATACAGGTAATACATTTCCTCAAGGGATGACAATATTTGGTCAATGGACAGGGTTAACACTAGCAACAGGAGCGGTTATAGCTTATCTTGGTGCTTTTTAATGTTAAACTTAGGTTTAAAATTAACATCTGTAGTTAAGCAAACTGCAAGGTTAGTTAGAGATTTGTGGAACTCAATTAACGATACTTGGAATAATGAAATTCGCAAGTATGAAGATATAGTATAAAGGATTTATTATGGCAACAGGAACATTAACCGGACAAACAATAGCGAATACTTATAAATCGCTTTTAAAAATTACAGGTACAACTGCTGGTGGAGAAACATTACACGCTAGTACTACTAAGGTTATTGAAGATGGAGATGGTAATGCAAGTTTACTACAGTTATCTCAAAGCGTTGTAGAGGTAGTCGGTGCAGATAACGCTGTTTTTAACATTACAAGCACAGCAGCAAATAGAAATGGAGTTTTAGGTTTTAATAACTCTGCCGATTCTAAAAACTTTGAAATAAAACACAATAGTTTTGACCCAGAAGCTGGTACAAACCAATTAGAAGTAAATTCTACTGATACTGCTAACATAATGGTGTTTAACTTAGATGGAAAAATTGGAATTGGAACGGCAAATCCCTCAACATTGTTAAATTTGGAAAGTGCTACTTCAACTGCTATAACAGCAGAAAATACTGGTAATACCGCAGTTACTTTAAATTTAGATGCTGATAGGTCTGGAGCAGACCAAGGTCTAGGTAATATTAATTTTAAATGGAATGGAACTGCTGTTGCTCAAATATCTGGGGCAAGTGGTGCTGATACTACTAATAAAGATGATGGTCAAATACAATTCTCTACAATGTCTGGAGGTTCTAGCTCTGTTAATATGACGCTTGATAAGGATGGAAAATTAGGAATTGGTTGTTCAGCAGAAAGAACTGTTCATATAATGACTTCTGATGCAAGTCTATCCTCTGCTGATGCAAATGTTAGTTTATTAGTCGAAGAAAATGACCATACTTATTTAGAGTTACTAACTCCTAATGATAAACAATCTGGAATTATTTTTTCAGATGGTTCAATAGCTGGGTTAATAAATTATAATCATAGTACAAATGTTATGACTTTTGGTACAAATGATGGTTCGACAGATGTAACAATAAGTAGTGCTGGAAATGTAGGAATTGGAGTTGCTCCAGAAGCTACTCAATCTGGTTATAAAGCATTACAAATTGGTGGAAATGCTATTATTAATAGTTATGGAACTCAAGGTGCTGGGGGTCAAGTAGATTATGGACATAATTTTTATTATGCCGCAAGTGGACAAGATAAATATATAAGTGCAGATGAAGCTACACAATTTAGACAAGGTGGTGGAGCATTTACTTTTAGGTCTGCAACGAGTGGTAGTGCTGATGCTGTAATTACTTTTACTTCGATTGCAAAGTTTGATAACAACTCTCGCATTTCATTATCTAATAATGATGGTGGTACTCAAAACACAGTATTTGGCTCTTTAATTGGAGATATAGATGCTGGTTCAAATTATAATGTTTTTATAGGTCATAATGTTGCTGGTAATGGAACTTTAAATGATGCAACAGAAAATACTGGGGTAGGGTATGGTGCTTTAGCAGAATTAACTTCTGGAGACAATAATACAACTATTGGTAGAAGTGCTGGTTTAAATATCAATTCTGGAGCTAATAACACTATTGTGGGTAGTTTGGCTGGTGATGCTATGACAAACAACGCTGGGAATGTTATTATTGGAAAATCAGCATTAAGTGCGGCTGATGCTGGTGAAAATTACAATATAGTTATAGGTGGAGATGCTGGA
>VTLG01011491.1_pt1 | contig 19624 bp, 24 predicted proteins | sample 4694571 | NCBI WGS metagenome assembly VTLG01 (sample SAMN12604809, study PRJNA352737) | marine metagenome | biome: ENVO:00000447; feature: ENVO:00000209|ENVO:00000569|ENVO:01000036; material: ENVO:00002151; isolation source: viral sequences binned using virsorter ...
ACTGATTTCGGCGATCTAGGTGCTGTTATAAAAAAAAATGGGGCGCTCGGTAACAATCATGGGGGTGTTTAATCATGAGTGAAAGATATCAAGGTGGTTATATTACAGCAACTGTTGTTAATCCTGATGGCCCAATTGCAGATTCTGCAACTGCTACTGGTGTATGGACTTTAGTAGAACAATTTACTTTTCATAAAGCAGGATTGTGGCCAAATGGAAATTCTAGAGGGGTTCTTCTTGGTGGATCAGCAGAACCGGCTATCTATAATGTAATAGATTTTATTCAAATTAATAACTCTGGCGATGCTACTGATTTCGGCGATCTAACGGTAGCACTTAGAAGAAATGGTGCTAATTCAAGTTTAACTAGAGCCATCAGTCATGGTGGACAAGCTGATCCAAATGCTGTAAATTCTATGGAATTTGTGACCATTGCTAGCGCTGGCAATGCTACTGATTTTGGCGATCAACAAGCTGTTGGTCATAGAGGATGTGGTGGAGTTGCAAGTAAAACTAGAAGTGTATTTCATGAAGGAAGTGCATCCACTCCAGCAATTAATTATTTGAATGTTATATCTTATGTGACCACAGCTACTACAGGTAATGCTACAGACTTTGGCGATCTATCACTTGCTAGGAATGGTACAAGTGGATGTTGTTCACCAGTTCGGGGTATTTTTTGGATGGGAGCTAAAACTCCTGATGGCTCTAGCAGTAATGTGATTGATTACGTGACCATTGCCAGCACTGGTAATGCTGCTGATTTTGGCGACTATTTTGAAAATAGTTCAGGCGAGGGTGGCGCAACAAGTAGTAATATAAGAGGTGTATTTCAGAAAACTGATACAATGAATTATATAACTATAGCCAGCACTGGCAATACAAGTGATTTTGGCGATCCATCTTTTACAAAATCTAAATCATCAGATGGTGTAAGCAATAATGTACGAGGAGTATTTATGGGTGGTGCCAATCCAGACACGAATCAAATAGAATTTATTACTATTGGCACTACAGGCAATGGCTCAGATTTTGGCGATCTAACGGTAGCAAGAGGTTTTGCTAATGGTGGTTCTAGTGGAAATGGAGGGCATCAATAATGCCAAGTTTTTCGGGAGTATGGAGTCTTGTTGCTCAAATGCAATCATTAAAATCTGGAACATGGCAAACTACTTTGCCAGGCGATATGGGAATTTGTTATGGTCATTACACTGGTACAGCTGCTACAAGAAGAGGAACACAGTATGTATTAATTTCAAGCACAGGTAATGCTACTGATTATGTTGATTTAACTGATGGTTATTCAAGTCGTCCTGCTGGTTGGGGAACTGCAACAAGAGGGGGAATTGGTGGCGGCGAAAAATACAATGATGATGATGGAGCAAAGACAGACAGAATTGAATATCATGTAATGGCTAACGGCGGTAATCTTACATCTTTTGGTAGTTTATCAGCTGCAAAACAAAATTTTTCTGCTTTAAGTAATGGTACGAGAGCAGTTTTTTGTGGAGGCCAAACCCCTAGCCAAATTAATGTCATGGAATATATCACGACAGCTACATTAGGCGATGTTACTGATTTTGGCGATCTATCACAAACTACTTTGGGAGGTTGTTCTGCTTCTGGTACAACCAGAGGTATGAGTCATCTTGGTAGAGGTGGATCTGGCAGTTCAGTAAATGTAATGGAATATATTACAGTGGGCTCTACTGGCAATAGCACTGATTTTGGCGACTCTTCAGTAGTATGCTTTAAAGGATTTATGGCAAATTCATCTGTTAGAATGACTCATACGTTAGGAGCATCTTCTAGCATAGTAGATACGATAGAATATTATACCATCGCCAGCACTGGCAACGCTACTGATTTCGGCGATCTAACAGTAGCTGGTGTAGAAGATGTATGCGGTACTGGAAATGCAACTAGAGGTGTAAGATTTGGTGGTGTTAATGGTGGCACAACTTATAATATCATAGATTATATAACCTTTGGCAGCACTGGCGATGCTTCAGATTTCGGCGATCTAACAGCAGCAACAAAAGATAATGCAGCTGCATCTAATTGTCATGGTGGACTTTCATAAATACTACTATATACTATTGCAATATTTAAAATTGATTTGGAGAAAAAATGTCTAAAGATTTAATGATTACAGAACTTGAGAAGAATTTTTTAACAGTTTCAGAAGATAAGCCAGAATATAAAGTGATGGCGACTAATATTAAAGAAAAGATGCCAGCAGTTCAAAAAGCATCTTCAAATTTTTATAAGTCACACTCTCAGTTTATGAATGTAATGCTTGATGTTACTGCGATTACACCAATTCGTTCTATTAAACATTCTCTTGCTGAAGTAGAAAAAACAAGGTCAGCTCTACAAGACGCATATTTTAAAGTTGAAAAAAGTAAAATTGAAATAAAAATAAAAGAACGAGAGTTAGAAAAATGTGAAGATAAACTTGATGCTGAATTATTACAATTAGAGTTAACTGAAAAACAAGCTGGTTTAGTTACATCAGAAAATCATATGCAAGCAGCATTAAGAAAGATGAATTTTTTTGTTAATCAATATGAAAGTATTATGGACAAATTGGGAAAGTCGGAAATAACTGAAGAAGAATATGAAATAGAAGAGTGTAGATATCATATTATGACCTGTATGAAACAAGCTTTAAATGCTGCACGTTCTCATAATGGAATAATTGATGAAGGTAATCTTATATATCTTTTTGATTTGGGTGTAAATGCTGCTCAAGCACAAGCAGAAGTTTTTGCATATTTACAGATGGAAAATAAAATGATGGAAGAGGGACAAGCACCTACACATCAAATGACAATGAAATGGTTAGAGGCTTGTGCAGATAAGTGGGCAGATGATCCTAAAGTATTTGCAGATTATAGAGGATTTAATATTATGGATAAACAGTCATTGACAAATGTTCCTCTTTTAGAAGAAGATAAAGAATAGGAAATAAAGATGGCATACCAAGTCGTAAAATACAGATTAACCGCACAAGGTAAAATACCTTCCTTTATACATTTTGGTGCAAATAGTATGCATGGTTATTATGGCATGAAAGATTTGGGATTAAATAAAGACATACAATATAATACTGGAAAAAGATCAATGGTTTATATAGGTATTGCATCTGATGGAGCAACATTAACAGGAACAGATCAAGGTGATGCTGAGGTTATTCCAACAAAGGCTCTTTTACAAAATTATCTTTATGATTTACATCATCAAATTGATTGTGGTTGGCAAGATCAACGAGAGACAGAAATTTTATTGGAATCTGGTTTACTTGCACAATCTGTAGATAAAGGTTTGGGTTATGTAGAAGGTGATTATATAGGATTGGAACGTGATACCACTTGTATTGACTATGTTACTGCGGCAAATACCTTTTGGGATGCATTAGACACTTTAAATGCATGATTAAATCCCCTTAAATCATAAATAGGTGACAACGATTCTATGAAATAAAGGGAATAATATGGCAACACCATCAACTAAAGCTACACTGAAAACATATTGTCTACGAGCCTTGGGTTTTGGAGTTATTGATATTAATGTCTCTGATGACCAAGTTGATGATCGTTTAGATGAAGCACTTCAATATTTCGCGCAATATCACTATGATGGTATTGAAAGAATGTATCTCAAACATCTAATTACGTCAGATGATGTAACTAGAGCAAGGTCAGATGCATCAACAACAGCAACAGATACGATTGACAGTAGTATAACTGCTACTTGGAAAGAGGGCAAGAACTGGATTCCTGTTCCTAACTCTGTTGTTTCTGTTGTAAAAGTATTTCCATTTACCGATACTGGTGGTGGAAGTAATATGTTTGATATTCGTTATCAACTGCGATTAAATGACTTGTTTGATTTTTCATCAACTTCTGTTATACAGTATGAACTGACAATGCAAAATATTGATTTACTAGAACACATATTAGTAGGTGAAACACCTATTCGTTTTAATCAACATCAAAATCGTCTTTATATTGATATGGATTGGGAAAATGATGTAACAGCTGATGTTGATTATGTTATTATAGAATGTTATCGAAAACTTGATCCAACTTCCTACACAGATATTTACGATGACATTTATCTCAAGAGATATGCAACTGCACTTATCAAAAGACAGTGGGGTGCAAATTTATCCAAGTTTGCAGGCGTAACAATGCTTGGTGGTGTTACAATGAATGGTGAAACTATATTTACACAAGCTCAAGAAGAATTAGAAAAGTTAGAAGAACAGATACAACTTGCATTTGAGTTGCCAATTAATTATATGATAGGTTAGTCGTATGGCTGTTAATTCATTCTTTCATACAAGTAATGTTGCATCAATCGCAACAGAAAAATCTTTATATTCAGATTTGATTGCAGAGGCAATACAGATTTACGGACATGATGTTTACTATCTTGATCGCACACTTGTTGCTGAAGATACAGTTCTTGGTGAAGATAATCTTGCCAAGTTTACAACACAGCATCCAATAGAAATGTATATTGAAGATTCCGAAGGTGGATTTACTGGCGATAAAGAATTGATGAGTCAATTTGGTTTGCAAGATTTAAGTGAAATTACTTTTGTTGTAAACAAAGTACGATTTCAAGACTTAGATAGACAGATGCAAATTGAGTCAGGTACGGACACAAGTTCTAGTGGTTCTATATTACTAGAGGCTGGAACAATTGACCAATCATCTTCTTCAACAACTTTAACAACTGTTACTGGTGATAACAATTTCTATATCATTCAAGACACAGCCGCAACTGATGCTGACAGACCACAAGAAGGTGATGTAGTTTATCATCCAATTCTTGATAAGTTATTTGAGATTAACTTTGTAGATCATGATGAACCATTTTATCAACTGGATAATAATCCAGTATACAAATTACGTTGCCGTATGTTTGAGTATAGTTCAGAAATTCTTGATACTGGTATCTCAGATATTGATGCAGTTGAAGATAACTTAACTGTTGATGCACTTGGATATCAATTAACTCTAGAGCAATCATCAGCTGTCAATGAAGATATAAGACTTGAATTTGGTGTTGCAGATACAGCTGGATTGTTATTAGAAGAAACGGATGGAGACAATATAGTTGGAGAAAATGATAGTACATCTGTTGGTGAAAGTATACTTCTTGAAAATCCTGCTGATAGTGGCGACTCAGGATACCTAATACAAGAGGACTATATAGTTGGAGACTTTAGTACAGACAAGACATCACAGAATGAACTATTTGAGGTTCAAAGTAGATCGGTTTTAGATTTTACTGAATCTAATCCATTTGGTGATGTGGGGAGTGAAACATAATGGACTCTAAATTTATAATTACTTTAGCTGTAGGACTTGCATTACAAGCCGCTGCTGCTGTTTGGTGGTTAGCAACATTAAGTGCAACTGTACAACATAACGATTTTCAGATACAAATGATCGCAAAGGATGTAAATAAAAACTCAGATTTTGTCGAGCTATGGCCAGCAGGCAAGTGGGGCTCAGGTTCTTTACCATCTGATGTTCGCCAAGATTTAAAGATCGGTCAGCTTGAAATGATGGTTCAAAAGTTAAATGATAAAATTTATAATGGCGATTTCATAGGTAGGAATTAAGGAGAAATATCATGCTAGGACAACAGTTCTATCACGAAACAATTAGAAAAGTCATCGTTTCTTTTGGAACAATGTTTAATGATATTCAATTGGTTCGTAAAGATAACTCTGGTGTTATAACACAATCTATGAAAGTTCCTCTTGCATATGGCCCAAGAGAAAAGTTTTTAGTAAGATTGCGTGAAGATGCAGATTTAACAAAACAAGTTGCGATTACTTTACCACGAATTGGATTTGAGATTAAAAATCTTTCTTATGATTCTGGACGGAAATTAAATCGTGTTCAACAATTCAAAAAGGTTAAAGGTTCAGAAACAAAACAATTAGATGCACAATACATGCCTGTTCCTTATAATCTTGAATTAGAACTATATGTCATGGCAAAACAGTCTGATGATGCATTGCAGATTGTAGAACAAATACTTCCATACTTTCAACCAGACTATACATTAACTATTAATGATATGGCAGACATGGGAATTAAAAGAGATGTTCCTATTGTTTTAAATAGTATAGGATATGAAGATAGTTATGAAGGTGATTTTACTTCTCGTAGAGCATTAATATACACACTTTCTTTTACTGCTAAATTTTATCTGTACGGCCCTGTTACTTCCAGTAAGGTTATCAAAACAGTTCAAGTCGATCAATATACAGATTTAGAAGAAAATGCACCAAAACGTGAACAAAGATATACTGTTACACCAAATCCAAGTACAGCTGATGCAGATGATGATTTTGGATTTAATGAAACTACATCATTCTTTGAGGACGCACAAAATTTTGATCCAGAAACAGGTGATGATAAATAATGACTAAAGAAAATATGCTAAGTATTGATAAAGCACTTGGTATTGTAGAAAAAGTTAATCCAAAGATTATAAATTCAACTTCTTCTGAAAACTTACCAGTAGTTTCTATATCTGATGAAGAAGATATAGAAAATGATTATAACTATCAAAGACAAAACTTTTACAAACTAGTTGATCAAGGTTCTAATGCTATTGAGGGTATACTGGAACTTGCAAAAGAAGGTGAACATCCAAGAGCGTATGAGGTGGCTGGAAATCTTATTAAACAAGTTGCAGAAGTAACCGAAAAACTTGGTGATTTGCAAGAAAAAATGCGTAAATTAAAAGAAGTGCCAAATAATGCACCAAAGAATGTAACAAATGCTTTATTTGTGGGTTCAACAAAAGAACTACAAAATATGTTAAAGGATAAAACTGACACATAGGAATATATTATGACAATCGAAAGACAACACTTGTGGCCTACCACAATTTATACTTTCAAACTTGACACTCTTTCTTCAAATACAAATGAAAAACTTTCACAACATATTTTAGAAAAAGAAAAACAGGGTTTAGGTTTTAAATTTAATCCAATACAGGGTAGTGGATGGCAAAGTAACAAAGACTTATTTGAAACAGATATAGAGTTTTCTGAACTACAAAAAAGTTTAATTGTAAAAGTAAATGATATTTTAAGTACTGTATATAGAGATGATGCAGAGATACGTTTATTAAATAGTTGGGCAAACATCAGTAGAAAAGGTGAATGTACAATGCCTCATATACATGAGGAGGCTAGTTGGTCGTGTGTCTATTATGTCACACCTACAGGAAATGCAAATATTTATTTTAAAGACCCAAGACTTCAAGAGTATATGGATTCATCACATCATTTTTTAAAACAACCATATACCAATACGATTAGTAAACGTCCTTTTGAATCTGGTGAGGTTATATTGTTTCCAAGTTGGTTAGAACATGGCGTTGCAATGAGTGTAGAGGACACCATAAGAATAAGTATAGCGTGTAACTTTTTAATACAGGGTTAAATATGGAAACTTATCTAGGAAATCCAAATCTCAAGAAAGCTAATGTCACTCAAGAGTGGACAAAGCAAGAGGTTGAGGAATACGCCAAATGTATGAAAGACCCTTTATACTTTATACAGGAATACATTAAGATTGTTTCTCTTGATGAAGGTTTAGTTCCTTTTAAGTTATATGATTTTCAAAAAGAAATGGTAGGAACTTTTCATAATAATCGTTTCACTATCTGTAAACTTCCGAGACAATCAGGTAAATCAACTACCATTATTGCATATCTACTTCATTACGTTTTATTTAATCCTTCTGTAAACGTAGCAATTCTTGCAAACAAGGCTGCAACAGCAAGAGACTTATTAGGAAGATTGCAACTTGCATACGAACATTTGCCTGGCTGGTTGCAACAGGGCGTTATGTCTTGGAATAAAGGTAGTTTAGAATTAGAAAATGGTTCTAAAATTCTTGCATCTTCTACATCTGCATCTGCTGTTCGTGGTGGTTCATACAATATTATATTTCTGGATGAGTTTGCATATGTACCATCTAATGTTGCAGAACAATTCTTTAGTTCTGTATATCCTACAATATCATCTGGTAAAACAACAAAAGTTATGATTGTATCCACACCACATGGTATGAATATGTTTTACAAGTTATGGTCTGATGCAGAAAATGAAAGAAACTCTTATATACCAATTGAGGTACATTGGAGCGAAGTGCCAGGCCGAGATGATGCATGGAAAGCAGAAACAATAAAAAATACTTCTGAATCACAATTTAATACAGAGTTTGAGTGCGAGTTTCTTGGTTCTATTGATACATTAATTTCACCTACAAAATTAAGAGTACTTGCATATAAAAATCCAATACAGTCAAATGCTGGATTAGAATTGTATGATAAACCAAAAGAAGGACATACGTATGTTCTTACAGCTGATGTTTCGCGTGGAACATCAAATGATTATTCTGCATTTCTAGTATTTGATGTAACGGAAATGCCTTATCGTATTGTTGCAAAATTCAGAGATAATGAAATTAAACCTATGTTATTTCCAGCAAAGATATATGATGTTGCGCGAGCATATAATCAAGCATTTGTACTTATTGAGGTAAATGATATAGGAGAACAAGTTGCAACGGCGATGCAGTTTGATTTGGAGTATGACAACCTAATTATGGCTTCTATGCGTGGGCGAGCAGGACAAGTCCTTGGAGGGGGGTTCTCAGGAGGCAGAGCGCAATTGGGAGTAAGAACAACAAAAGCGGTGAAAAGAATAGGTTGTTCTAACTTAAAACAACTGATTGAGGATGACAAGTTGATTGTAGAAGATTTAGAAATTATTAGTGAATTATCTACATTTATCGTCAAAGGAAGTTCTTTTGAAGCAGATGATGGTTGTACAGATGATTTAGTTGCATGTATGTTTATATTTGCATGGGCAACAGATCAAACATATTTTAAAGAGTTGACAGATATGGATATTCGTAGTACAATGATGCGAGAACAACAGGACGCATTAGAACAAGATATGGCGCCATTTGGTTTTGTTGTTAATGGATTAGAGGATGAAAATATCGGTGAAATGGTTGATGAATATGGAACAAAATGGGCTCCAATTGTAAGAAATTATGAATCAGATTGGTAATTACTACTAATTTGTAGAAAGGAATCAAATGCCGTACGTAGTAACTGAAGCTTGTATCAAATGCAAGTATACTGATTGCGTAGAAGTTTGTCCTGTAGATTGTTTCTATGAGGGAGAAAATATGCTAGTAATACATCCCGACGAATGTATTGATTGTGGAGTTTGTGAACCCGAATGTCCAGCAGAAGCAATTCTTCCAGATGTAGAGGCTGAAGGTGAAAAATGGTTGGAACTGAATAAAGAATATTCAGAAAAATGGCCTAATGTTACAGTTAAATCTGATCCATTACCTGAGGCTGATGAGTTTAAAGGTGAAGAAGGTAAGTTTGAAAAATATTTTAGTAGTAATGCTGGTCAAGATTAATTAAATAAACTCTATAAGATCATGCTCATATTTTGTCCAACAATTTGAACACAATATTAGTGAATTATTGATAAGTTTGATTATTTCTTTTCTACTTTTGTTATTAATTCCAACTCTTTTTGTTATTTTTCGTATTTCTGCATCATAAGGATGAAACTTTAGACACATTGTTTCACTTTCACCACAATGCTTGCAAGATTTATCTGATAAAAATTCATTTAACACGACAATTCTTTTACGATAATTGCGTCGAGATACTTTCTTAATCGTGTCTTTATACTTTTCATAATGAGCATTTGTCATACTTTTATTTATATGCAGTCACACATATAAAATCAATTATTGCAAACTGTTTTTTTATAAATATTAATGAAATAACAAAATACACTCTATTTACAAAGGAGTAAAGATATGGCATTTTTAGTTTCGCCTGGCGTACATGTCAGAGAGATTGACCTTACAAATGTTGTTCCAGCCGTACAAACTACGATTGGTGCAATCGCAGGGCCATTTGAGAAAGGCCCAGTTTCTTCTATTTCTACAATAGGTTCTGAAGAAGAATTAGTTGAAATATTTGGTAAACCAAATGCAAGTAACTTTGAGTGGTGGTTTACTGCTTCAAGTTTTTTGCAATATTCAGATTCATTACGAGTAGTACGTCCAGAATCAGCAATAGTAAATGCTGGTGAAGCAAGTGGTGTTCTGATTCGTGATGACGAACATTACCTTGATAGTTATTATTCTGAAACAGGTGATGGACAGGTCACATCAAATGATTGGTATGCAAGATCAGCAGGCACATGGGGAAATTCATTAGGACTTCAAGTATGTCCTTCCAGAACATCATTTCGTCAAGATTGTGGTGTTGGTAACTTAGTGGACGGTGCAGTTACCGCTGGTGCTACTACTGTTACAGTTGATGATGCAGATGCAACAGGATTTGCATTTTTTGTTGGTGACATCATCAAGTTTCATACAAATGATAGCATAACTGCAACATCAAATGGTGCAATAACAACAGCATCTAAAAACCTTACTGTTGATAATAATTCTGGTACAATCGCAGTTGGGAATAGAGTAATAGCAGCTGGAATTGATGAAATCGTTACAGTTGTAACAGTTACTTCTCAAACTGCTCTTGTTTTAGACAAAGCAATCACAATTGCTGATAATGTTTCAATGGCATTTTCAGCGTATGCTGATGTAGAAGCTAACAATACAGAATATGAAGTAGTTTCAATATCTAGTGAAGTTTTGACAGTTCGTTTATTAGACGATCCAAATGGTGCTGGTATTCAAACTGCAATTCCTGATAACTCATATATTGAACGCAGATGGAAATTTTCTGATTTATTTAGTGGGCCACCTGATCGAAGTGCATGGTCAATAGCAAATAGTCGTGGAGATAATGATGAACTTCATGTCGTTGTTTATGATACAACTGGTGATATTACAGGTTCAGATTCAACAGCTGCTGGACAAAGAACAGCTGGCGTAATTGAAACCTTTGGATTTTTATCGAAAAATCCATATGCAAAATCTCCTCAAGGGGATAACATATATTATCCAAATAAAATTTTCAGAGAATCAAAGTATGTTTATTGGGGAGATCACATTTCAACGGGCAGTAATTGGGGAACGGATACCACTAGTGATTATACTGCTGTAACTATTATAACAGTTGTTGCAATGACAGGTGGTACAGATGATTATTCAGTAACAGCTGGAGAATTATCACTTGCATACGATAAATTGCAAGATACTGAAGCAGTTGATATTAACTTACTTCTTGGAGGGCCAAGTTCTGGTGTTGCTGATACTGCTGCTGGTATGGATACGCATGTAACCATGATTACTGACCTTGTTGAAGGCCGTAAGGATTGTGTTGGATTTGTATCACCATATCGTTCTGCAACGGTTGGAGTTGCACTTTCATTCACACAAACAACAAATGTAGTAAATGCATTTAATTTATGTCCAAGTTCTTCTTATATGGTATTTGATAGTGGATACAAATATATGTATGACAAATACAATGATGTATATCGTTTTGTTCCATTGAATGGTGATACTGCTGGACTTTGTGTTAATGCAGATAATGTTGCTGATCCTTGGTTCTCTCCAGCTGGTTATAATCGTGGTGGAGTAAGAGGTGCAATTAAACTTTCTTATAATCCTAAAAAGTCGGAAAGGGATCAATTGTATTCTAATAGAATAAATCCAGTAGTTAACTTTCCAGGCCAAGGTGTAACCTTGTTTGGTGATAGAACTGCTTTAACAAAACCAAGTGCTTTTGATCGTATTAATGTAAGACGATTATTCTTAGTTCTGGAAAAAGCAATTGCAACTGCTGCTAAATTTCAATTATTTGAGTTCAATGATGAATTTACAAGAGCTCAATTCCGAAATTTAGTTGAACCTTTCTTGAGAGATGTACAGGGAAGAAGGGGTATCACTGATTTTAGAGTAAAATGTGATTCCACTAATAATACAGGAGAAGTTATTGATAGAAACGAATTTATTGGAGATATCTTTATAAAACCAAATCGTTCTATTAACTTCATTACACTAAATTTCATCGCAACAAGAACTGGTGTCTCGTTTGATGAGGTAGGAGGCTAACCATGACAAGTATTAATGATTTTAAAGCTAATTTAATCGGTGGTGGTGCTCGCGCTAACCAATTTAGAGTAACGATAACTCCACCGTCTGGTATTGCCATTGGACTTGATGTTCGTAGAACTTCTTTTCTTTGCAGAGCTTCCAATCTTCCAGCACAAACACTTACTGAAATTGCAATTCCATTTCGTGGAAGGCAAATTTATATTGCTGGAGATAGGTCGTTTGATGATGCGTGGACTGCAACCTTTATGAATGATACAGATTTCATGATACGCAATGCAATGGAAAGATGGTCAAATGGTATTAATGATCTTGCTGAAAATACAGGTGTCATTGCACCTTCAGATTATCAAACTGATTTAACTGTTGAACAGTTAGATCGTGATGACGTAGTTCTAAAGAGTTATATTTTTAGAAATGCATGGCCAACAGAAATTGCTTCCATTGAATTAACATCAGACCAAGCAGATGCAATTGAAGAATTTGAGGTAACTTGGAGATATCAACACTTTGAAGCTTCTGGCGTTAATTTCTAATTATAAACCTACTAAATAGTCCTAACTAGTAGGAGATATTATGGCAGAACTTTTTGGGTTCAGTATACAAAGATCAAAAAAGGATTCGGGTGGAGAAATAACATTCTCCACTCCGACACCTGATGATGGTACTATTGATGTAGCTGGTGGCGGTTTCTTTGGACAAATACTTGATACAGATGGTAGAGAACGTACCGATTTAGATTTAATTCGGCGATATCGTGATATTGCTCAACAAGCAGAATGTGATACTGCTGTTGAGGATATCGTAAATGAGGGTATTGTCGCAAACGAAAACGATCAAGCAGTACAAATTACATTAGATCGTTTACCTTATCCAGAAAAAATTAAAAGAAAAATTAGAGCAGAATTTTCTGAAGTTTTACGACTTCTTAATTTTGAGCAAAAGGGACATGATATTTTTCGTCGTTGGTATGTTGATGGTAGAATTTTTTATCATAAGATTATTGACAGTAAAAATCCAAGAGTAGGAATTACGGAATTAAGATACATTGACCCAACTAAAATTAAAAAAGTTAGAGAAGTTAAAAGTACAGATAGAAAAAATAATCAAAATCCAGCAGCTGCAAGCATAAAGATGATTGAAAAAGTTGAGGAATATTTTGTTTATAATGAAAAAGGTTTAGGTTCTGCTGGAACAGGTGGAACAAATCAAGGATTAAAAATATCAGCTGATGCGATTACCTATTGTCCTTCTGGATTAATAGACGGTAATAGTGGTCGTGTTCTTTCTTATTTACATAAAGCAATCAAACCTGTAAATCAATTACGTATGATTGAAGATGCATTAGTTATCTATCGTATTTCTCGCGCACCAGAACGTAGAATCTTTTATATTGATGTGGGTAATCTACCAAAGATTAAAGCAGAACAATATCTCAAGGATGTGATGAATCGTTATCGCAACAAGTTAGTGTATGATGCATCAACTGGTGAGATACGAGATGACAGAAATCACATGAGTATGCTGGAAGATTTCTGGTTGCCGCGCCGTGAAGGGGGTAGAGGAACAGAAATCACAACATTGCCTGGCGGTTCAAATCTTGGAGAGATTGATGATATTCAATATTTTCAAAAGAAACTATATCGCTCTCTTAATGTTCCTATCTCTCGTATGGAAGCAGAAGGTGGATTTAGTTTAGGCCGTGCGTCAGAAATAACAAGAGATGAATTGAAGTTTACAAAATTTGTTCAACGTATTCGTAAGAAATTTGTTCCTATGTTTACAGACATTCTTAAAACACAATTATTACTCAAAGGTGTTATTGCACCAGAGGATTGGCCGCAAATACAAGAACATCTTCAGTATGACTTCTTACAAGACGGACATTTTTCAGAGTTAAAAGATGCAGAACTTTTAAATGACAGAATACAGACATTAGATTCAATACAGTCTTATATTGGTACGTTCTTTAGTAAAGAGTATGTACTGAAAAAGGTACTACGTATGAATGATGCAGATATTGATGAAATGAATCAACAGATTAGAAAAGAGTTAGATACTGATCCGTTGGACGGTGGTGTGGATATGCCAGATGGTGGTGATGGAATTACTCGTTATCCACAAGATGGTGTAGGAAAGGTTATTTCTCCTGATAAAATGCCAGATTACGAAGATCCAGACCAAGATGGTAAACCAAATGATGACCAAAAATTTAGTGATGGAGGAACATTTTAATGAGTAAAGAATTTGTAGATGCAGTTTCCACAGGAAACAATTTAGAAGCTGAAGATGCGTTTAAAGATGCAATATCAGCAAAGGTTGGAGATGCATTAGAAACTAAAAGAAAAGAAGTATCAAAAACTTTTGTTGGTACGCAACCAGAACCAGAAGAAAAAACGGATGACTAAAAGATTTGAAGGTGTTTATAATTCTACAGTGTTTGAAAAGGACGAGCATAAAAGGTCTAAGCAATACAAAAGCTTGTCGCCTAAGATGCGAAATGCCGTTGATGAAATATTCAAAACTATGGATTCTAAACCTTCAGATTTCCTAAATACTTTTGAGAAAACTATAAAAAAAGTATCAAAAAAGTTCAAAGTTACCGAAAAACAACTTATGAATTATTTTGAGAAGGAAATGTTATCATTCTAGGCAGTATAGGAGCATAAAATGGCCGTAGTATTACAAACATTAGTCGATAGCGACTTTGAACATGTTGTTAAAGTAACAACAACTGGAACTACAACTGCTGGTAGTATCGCAGATGCATCAGAGTTATCTGGTGCAGCAACCGATCCAAGAATGAGTATTAGCGGTATCGAATGGTCAGTAGCTGCAACAACTCAAATTTTATGGGATGCAACAACAAATGTTGTATGTTTTACCTGTAATGGTAGTGGTTCATACGGATTTGGTGATGGCGCACCATCACTTGCAAACAATGCTGGTTCTGGTATAACTGGTGATGTTCTTGCTACACATGGTACATCAGTAGGAACAATCATTGTAAGGTTCAGAAAAGTATCTGGTTTTGATAACATAACATAAGGGAAATGAGATGGACACAGTAAAATTATTCTCAGAGGCTGTAGAAGAAGTAGAATATATTACCGAAGAAAAAGAAGATGGTAATAAAAACTACAAGATAAAAGGTATCTTCATGCAAGCCGATATTAAGAATAGAAATGGGCGTGTATATCCTATGGAAGTTCTTTCTAATGAGGTAGCAAAGTATAACAAGAATTTTATCAAAGAAAATCGTGCATTTGGTGAACTTGGACATCCAGACGGCCCAACTGTTAATCTGGAAAGAGTTTCCCATATGATTACTTCATTAACACCTGATGGAAAGAATTTTATTGGTGAAGCAAAAATCATGTCAACTCCAATGGGTGAGATTGTAAAAAATCTCATGGATGAAGGAGCAAAACTTGGTGTTTCATCAAGAGGTATGGGAAGTTTAAATCAAAAAAACGGTGCAAATTATGTACGTGATGATTTTTATCTTGCCACGGCAGCAGACATTGTTGCTGATCCTTCCGCACCAAATGCCTTTGTAGAAGGTATTATGGAAGGAAAAGAGTGGGTTTGGAACAATGGCGCACTTATTGAGGCTGAACTTGTTGAATTACAACAAAAATTTGACGTTAAAGAGCATCAAAGGGACGGAAAACAAGAAGCTTTGGAGTTTGCGAACTTCCTCAAAAGATTATAATTTATAAATATATCTAACAGCAAAAGGTAAGGAGACATCCTATGTCAGAATTAGAAAAAACAATTGAAGAACTTGAAAAAGAAGTTCTAGCTGAGCTGGAAGAGGCGGAAGATCCCACTAAAAAGGGTGCTGCTCCTGCTGCGAAAGCTGATAAAATAGATACTGCCACGCCAGGCGGTGAAGTAGAAGATGGCGGAGCCCCTGTCGTTTCACCAGATCAAGGTGATTCGCCTGCAAAGAAACTTGTTGCTAAAGCAAAAGAAATTTCTGGTGACAAGACTAAGAAATCTGCTGGAAAAGCAGACGCACCAGAGAAACTTGCTGCTGGTGATGAAATCGAGCATGATGGTGAAGAACTTGTGGAAAGAGAAGAAGAGATTACCGAAAAAGAGGAAATCATGGAAGCTCCAAAAACAAAGAAAGCAATGATTCAAGCAATGGTTGACAAAATGGAAACCATGAAAGCTGGATACATGAAATCCAACTATGATTCAATTATGTCAGCTATGGATGTTGGAGAAGCAGAAGAGCCTACAGAAGAAGAGAAAGAAAAAGCAGAAGCAGTTGAAGCTCGCATAAAAGACATTGACGTAAAAGAAGATGTTCGTGCTTTGATGAGTGCTGATGACAGTCTTTCAGAAGATTTTAAAATTAAAGCTGCAACCATTTTTGAGGCCGCAGTTAAATCAAAAGTACGTTCAGAGATTGAGCGTATTCACGAAGAAGTTCAAACTGAGAAAGAAGGAGAAATTGATTCTTTCAAAGATGAACTTGCAGAAAAAGTTGATACTTATCTCAACTACGTTGTAGAAGAATGGACGAAAGAAAACGAGTTAGCAATTGAACGAGGACTTAAAGGTGAAATTGCAGAGGACTTTATTTCTGGACTGAAACAGTTGTTTGAAGATCACTATATTGATGTGCCTGATGAGAAATATGATGTACTCGAAGCACAATCTGAAAAGATTTCCGAATTAGAAGATAAACTAAATGAGTCAATTGAGAAAACAGTTGAACTTACTAAAGTTAGTTCTAATCTAGTTCGTGAACAGGTTATATCTGAAGTTTCTGAAGATTTAGCCGATACCGAAATTGAAAAGTTTAAGTCTCTTACGGAAGATGTTGACTTTACCGACGAAGAAAGTTTTCGCGTTAAACTCAACACGTTAAAGGATAGTTATTTCCCTAAAACTGTAGTAGAACAAACATTTGATGATGAAGATGGTAGCACCGCACAGGACGTTGATACGACAGATGCAATGAGCGCGTACTTGTCGGCAATCAGTCGTAATCAAAAGGCGAGTGCATAAAACATTATATTAACAGATGTAATTAAAAAGGAGAAACAAATGTTTCAAACAGAACATCTACAAGAAAAGTGGCAGCCAGTCCTAGAACACCCTGATCTTCCTAAGATTGAGGATTCTTATAAGCGGGCAGTTACTACTCTCATCCTAGAGAACCAAGAGAAAGCACTAAAAGAAGATCGTGGGTTTCTCGCAGAAGTCGCCCCTGTTAATAGCATGGGTGGTGGACAAATGGATACATGGGATCCAATTCTAATTTCCCTAGTACGCCGTGCAATGCCAAACCTTATTGCTTATGATGTTTGTGGTGTGCAACCAATGACAGGCCCAACTGGACTGATCTTTGCAATGCGTTCTTCATTCCTATCACAAGATGGTGCTGAAGCACTTGTTGATGAAGCAATGCCTGGTAAAACTGGTGCATCTAACCAGAACTCCGCTGGTGATATCGGTGGTGGTGATGTTGGTGCAACTGAAACTAACCCTGCTGTTCTTAATGACAGCCCATCTGCTGGTACTTACACAAGTGCAACAGGTATGACAACTGCTCAGGGTGAAGCTTTAGGTGACAGTTCAGACAATGCTTTTGCTCAAATGGCTTTCTCAATCGAGAAATCAACGGTTACTGCTGTAACTCGCGCATTAAAAGCAGAGTATACAATGGAACTCGCACAAGACCTTAAAGCACTTCATGGTTTAGACGCAGAAACGGAACTTTCCAATATACTAAGTTCTGAAATTCTTGCTGAAATTAACCGAGAAGTTATTCGTTCCCTGTATGTAACTGCTGTTGCTGGTGCTCAGGTAAATACGACTACTGCTGGTATATTTGACCTTGATACAGACTCAAACGGACGTTGGAGTGTTGAAAAGTTCAAAGGTTTAATGTTTGCTGTAGAACGTGATGCCAATGCTATCGGACAACAGACACGTAGAGGTAAAGGTAACACCATCATCTGTTCAGCTGATGTTGCATCTGCACTTCAGATGGCTGGTGTTCTGGATTATACTCCAGCACTTTCTAATAATCTTAATGTTGATGACACAACGACAACATTTGCTGGTACAATGAACGGACGTTATAAAGTGTATGTAGACCCATATGCTGCTAATGTTGCTGCTTCTCAGTACTACGTTGTTGGTTATAAGGGTACTTCCCCTTATGATGCTGGTTTCTTCTACTGCCCATACGTTCCATTACAAATGGTTCGTGCAGTTGGTGAGAATAGTTTCCAGCCTAAGATTGGTTTCAAGACTCGTTACGGACTTGCTGCTAACCCATTCGCTGCCTCTGGTGCAGTTGCTGCGGGCGACACAGTTAACAGTGACGCTTCTCTTGATGCAAATACCAATGCTTGGTATCGTCGCGTTAAAGTTACAAACTTAATGTAAAGTTAATAATAATAAAATTAAGTTTAAACTTAGGGAGAGCTTCGGCTCTCCCTTTTTTATGTGAGTTAAAGTGTCACATTTTTGTTACCGTTTTGTTAAAATTCAAAAGTCCTTCATAAATAATTGTATAACATATTTTTAAAGGAAATCATAATGAGCAATCTGCCAGACCTTTGGACACTTCACCACACAGCACCTTTTAAAATTTTTGTTGGTCTTATTGTATTTTATATTGGACTCAAGATGTTTGCTGGAGGCATGAAGTCTTTAGGAAGTGTTGAACAACTTGAACCTTTTATTGGTAATCCATACTGGATGTTTTTAGGTGGTATTGTTTGTACTCTTATGTGGCAATCTAGTTCACTATCTACTACTGCAATCGTAGGATTGGTTGCAAGTGGATTTCTACCACTACCAGCTGCAATCGCAGCAGTACTCGGTGCAAATATTGGAACAACTGGAACTATATGGTTAGCAGGCGTATTTGTAAGTGATGGTATGCCTAAAGCAGAAACTTTAAGAATTGCAATGGCACATACAGGAGTCAATCTGTTTATGGCCGTAACTCTATTACCTTGGGTACATCCTATAGCAAGATTTTTAAGTAAATTTGGATAATCATGTGAATTTATCAAAACAGGTATTCCAAAATAGGTATGCAATACTGTCCTTTTCTATTATAAATAATTATATAAATCATAACAATTAAGGAGAATATAAATGACATTTTTCATTGGAACACTTACGTTTGATATAGGCATATGGGATTTTTTAAAAAGAGTTGGAAATAAAATATCGAAAGGTGTTGTGGCATACGGTACAGCAAGAGCTGCTAGTGAATTAAAGATGCAAGGATACCATAATGAATCTGCATCTCTTTTACGAAGTTTAGAAGATCAAAGAAAAATATAAATCAAGAGGGATTTATCCCTCATTTTTTTTATTATAAATAGATGTATGGTTACAGCAACATCACCAATATCAAGACAACCCACAAAGTTAGACTATGCAAGTCCAACTCAATTTCGTTTTGGAATTAATCAATTACCAAAAGTAGAATTTTTTACTACTTCTGCAAATTTGCCTGGCATTACAGCTGG
>VTLG01013260.1_pt1 | contig 19624 bp, 31 predicted proteins | sample 4694571 | NCBI WGS metagenome assembly VTLG01 (sample SAMN12604809, study PRJNA352737) | marine metagenome | biome: ENVO:00000447; feature: ENVO:00000209|ENVO:00000569|ENVO:01000036; material: ENVO:00002151; isolation source: viral sequences binned using virsorter ...
AAGGACACTATGTTATCCTTTGCTCGTAAACTTATTCAAAAAGACTTAGACGAATGTCTTGCTAAGTATGAGGATAAGGAAGTAAATGAGACTAAGGAAGTATCTAAAGTCAACATGGACTTTGAATAAGTTCAGCGGGTATAGTTTAATGGTAAAACTGTAGCCTTCCAAGCTATTGTTACCGGTTCGAATCCGGTTACCCGCTTTGGGATTCACGTCCCATTTTGTTCACCCATTTTTATTATGTCCACCACGACTAAATTAAAACCACGTCCTGTTAGAAAGACAAGGAAGAAAATGACTGAACAGACTTATCCGGTTAAAAAGAATGAGGTAGAAATACCTAAGGTGATACTACCTAAACCGGAAGATGACATTATTCCATTCAATTCTTATGTACAAGATGCAAAGAACAGATGGAAGATACATCAGTACGAGATCAAAGAGCTGTCTAAGGACGTTCAATGGCTCTACAACAAGTCAAAACCATACCTTGATAAGGTAATGACCCGACTCTCTCCTAAAGGCTCTTAGGAGCTTTTCTGAGGGACTCACCATCCCTTATTCTTTACTAAAATAGTATGGATCAATACAAAACATATCAATTCACTATTAATGTGAAGACAAATCATAACCCAAGAGATACTATCTTTAAGATAGTTGATGCTCTTAAGGGAATGATACCTGTTCTATCCATCGACTATCATTTAGTGGAGGAAAGACCAACTGATGTTGAACACCACGGAGGTAAAACCAATGAAGGTGATACCTAACTGGCAACATCATTCAAAGAAAGAAGCAAAGCGTACCTTGAAACCTCAAGCTCTGCGCTCTGCTAAAAAGAGAACTAAGGTTCTTATTAGTAAACTTATTTCACAGTGAACATGCCTAAGTATCTTGTCACTCTCTCATCTGGAAGAGATTTAGTTATCGAACATGACGGTACAGAGTATGATATAGCATACGAAGCCTATGAAGAAGCATGTTTACATGATGACTACCTTGTCGATGTAGAGAGAATATGGCCCTACATTATCACCTGAGCTAACTGATTTAGTTAGTAAAGGTCTCGATGATATATACTGGTATGATATTAATCAAGAGCATGAATACAAAGAGTTCTGTACTACTATACTACATATAGCGGGACAATACTTTGATTTAACTGATGCTATTGGTTATGAATTCTGGGATAAACGAGAGGATGTTGGATGGCATTATGATAAGGATGAAGATTTACTTCAAAAGGAAGATAAACTAACCTTTCCTATATGCTCTACCGTTTATTATTTAAAAGTAGATAAAGTAATAGGAGGTCAGCTTGCTATTGAAGGAGATTTAATTAGACCAAAGACTAATAGATTAGTAATGTTTTCCCCAGGGAAATATCATAAAGTTAATCGTTATAAAGGTAAAAGAGTATCCTTATTAATTAATCCTTGGAGCCACCCATTATGTCGCTAGATTATTGGTTTCCCACTATAGTATATACTAATATACTGAAACCACCACCTGATATTTATCAGTCAATGTTAACTTATGTGGATAAATTTCACAGTGAACATCCTGACGAGTATAGTGTTACTGGTGATACAGTAAATGAGTATCAAACAGTAAAGAACCCTGAATTCAATTGGTTGAATAAGGAAGTAGCTAGACTTTCTTATACATACTTAGGAGAATACGGACTCGATGCTGCTAAGATAGATTTACATGTATCCAAAGCATGGCCAGTTGTATGTAATCCTGATAAGCGTAGGTATGAAGACTCACTTGTAATTGAACCTCATCAACATTTAAATGCTCATTTAAGTGCAGTCTATTATTTACAAACAGATACTGAAGCTGGAGGTGAACTGACTATACATGCATCGCCTACACATCCAATGCGTTATGTACCTTTCTCTCCCTTTCTTAAGGAAGCAAGGCTAACCAATATGGATGCAGCCCATTACACACCTGAACAGAATATGCTGATTCTATTTCCATCTAGTTTGGAACATGAAGTCAGTGAATATTACGGAAACATTAATAGATATTCTATTACTTATGATATAATACTCACAGGTAAAGAAGATCAAGACGGTGATAATGAAATGTGTGTTATTAACCCTAAGAACTGGTTGGAGCTTAAATCTGATGTATGATGCACCACCTATTCCTATCCCTATAGTTCGTTATGTATCTGATTATGAACTTAATAGAATGTCACAACAAGCTACAAAGGAGGACTATCCTTGGTGGTGGAATAAATATGGGTGCGAAGGCACTCGATGGTTCGGACTTAAACCTTGTGAGGATTTAACTAATGGCTAAGAAAAGGAAATACTTTCCCAACAATTGGGAAGCGTATTCAAATGCACCTGCTGAATATTTTGAGTCCTTACCATTCGAACAGTTCATGGACTGGAAGGTGGAAGGTTGGGAATTACCATCGTCTGTGGTATGCTTAATCCGTGAGGAAGATCACTCAACAGGTAAGGTAAAGGAATACATATATTCTAAACCACAAGCTGCTAAGAATAAAGTAAATGCGATTATGGATATAGGCGTAAGTACTATTACTGTAATCAACGGTTCAGAAATGCACCACTTACAACCTAAATATATGGAGGAAAGTCCTTATGACGACCCGCTCGCTTGAAGATATAATATCATATGAGAAGCAGGCATTAGACTTGCTTCCATTAGACCACCCTCATTATGATGAGATAAGGCGTCTATTAGCTGATCAAATTAACGACGAGATCAGAGATTATGCCAACACCCGCACAAATTGATGAGCAAGTTAAGTTAGAGCGAGCTCAAATCGCTCAAGGACTTAAACGTTTACGAAGCTCAACAACTAATTTAGAAGGTAAAAGTTATGCATCAGCCACTGTTTACGGTATCCATTCTATTGATACTCTATTGCCAGTTGTGGTCAGTCGCATTGAGACAACTACACATGATAGGTTAACACGTGGTACAGGTCACCAATTTCAATTAATTAAGGACTACGTATCTAAGTTAGAACCTTTAGCATCTGCTGCTATAGCATGTAAACTAACCTTTGATAAGGTATTTAGTCATAAGGAGGGAACCAACTCACTTGTTAATGTATGCGATTCAATAGGTCACGCTATTGAGAATGAATGTCAAATGAGACATTATGAATCATCAGCCCCAGGTTTATTGAATGTACTTAAGAAGAACTATTGGCATAGATCATGTGGTACACATCAAAAGATTGTAGTGATTCAAACATTAATGAATCGTTATGACGTTGAGAAGTGGAAGACATGGGGTAGAGCTAATAGAGTTAAGTTAGGAGCCTGGTTACTTGATTGCATCATGGAAACTAGCGGATGGTTTGATAAGGTATGGATACAGGAGGGCAGACGTAGAGTTAACTATGTTGTACCTACACCTGAATTCAATGCTATCAAGGATCAGATAATGAAAGAGAGTGAGTTATTTGCACCTCTTTCCTGGCCTATGTACATCGAACCAAATGACTGGACTAATGATCGACCAGGAGGTTACCTGCTTAACGAGGTAATGCATGGCCATGACATGGTTAGGCGTGGACAAGTGGGGTGTATACAGGGAGAAATTCCAATAGCTTTCTTGAATAGAATTCAGAAGGTAGGGTATGTACTCAACACATTCACAGTGAACGTGGCAGAAACGCTGCAAACACAGGGTATTAGTGTTGGAAAATTCATACCTATTATTGAAATACCTATTCCCCCTAAACCAGTAGATATAGCAGATAATAAAGAAGCTCGTAAGAAGTATCGGAGAGGCAGAGCAGAGGCAGAGAATATCAATGCTAATGCATTTAGACGTTCATGCCGTACAAGGATGACTATGGAGACTGTACAAAGGTTTAAGGATAAAAAATTCTTCATACCGTGGTCTTTCGATTATAGGGGTCGTTCATACCCTATTCCCTCATTCTTAACACCTCAAGATACGGACTTCGGGAAAGCTCTGATTCGCTTCGCTGATGAATCAGCTATTACACCAGAAGCTGAAGACTGGCTTTCTTTTCAATGTGCTACAACATATGGATTAGACAAAGCAACGATGGCTGAAAGGCTATCATGGACGAATGAAAACATTCCGTTGATCACCAGAGTAGCTGAGGATCCAATCGATAACCTGGGTGACTGGGAGGCAGCGGAAGAACCGTGGCAATTCCTTAGTGCATGTGATGAATACTATCACTGTATTATAAAGAAGGATAAATTAACTACTGGTTTATGTGTAGCAACAGACGCTACATGTAGTGGTCTACAGATCCTAGCTGGTTTGGCTATGGATAAGAAGACAGCACAACTCGTCAATGTGTTGCCTGCTGATAGACCACAAGACGCATATGCAGTTGTCGCAGAGAGATCTAAACCAGATATCCCTGAGAACCTGCATGAACACTGGGATCGTAAGTGTTGTAAAAGGGTTGTGATGACAATTCCGTACAACGCTAAACCTTATTCAAACCGTACCTATATCAGAGATGCACTCAAAGAGAAGGGTATAGAGATTGATAAGGATGATCTCACAATTGCTGTACAAGCGGTCAGGGATGCCATGAATAGTGTTGTCCCTGGCCCCATGTCAGTAATGAAATGGATTGAAGATGAGGTAGCTAAAGCACTTAAACGTGGTGTTACTGAGTTAGAATGGACAACACCATCTGGCTTTGTAGTTAATCAAAACCTAATGAAGAAAAACGTAGTACGTTTAAAGCTTCAATTATTAGGTGATTGCGAGTTAAGAGTAGCTACTAATAATTCTAAAGAAGTAGATAAATTAAGGCATAAGGCAGCAACTGCTCCTAACCTTATACATTCTTTAGATGCATCATTATTACATCTTAGCGCTACCAAGTTTGAGGCACCTATTGCATTAATACATGATAGTGTCTTATGTAGAGCTAGTGATATGACTAAATTATCTGACTTAGTAAGAGAAACATATATGAATCTCTTTGCTAAGAATAATTACTTAGACGATTTCGCTTCTCAAATAGGGGCGGAAACGAAACCACCGATCATTGGTAATCTGAAACCAGAGACCGTGATTGAATCAACTTATTTCTTTTGTTAAATGTATCCATCATTATTTGATAGCTTCTTTGCACCTACTAGGGTGATAGTTGTCTCTGAAGAAAGACTTCAAGCAGCTGAGAGAGAAGCTAGGCAAAGCCAATTAGATGCGTTAGATGTTCGGATTGCTGAACTAACTAAGCATCGCAACTCACTTCATGCAGAGATTAAAAAGTTAGAACCTGAACCTATGACTATCAAAAGAGGAGCCAAGGTTGGTTCAGATTTAGATGCAATGGATGGAGGCACCCACGATGGCTAGAACTATTCACAAAACTGAAAACCCTGTAACCCTTGAAGGCTTTCAAGCCGTACTTGCTCCTAGTAAGTTTGGTTATTCTCTTGCTGCTGTAGTTGGTGATGATATCATCAATACACTAGAGTCAGAGAGGCAAGATGTCCTCAAGTGGGCTGAATCAAAATTAAAAAATCCCAAGAGATCCACACTCAAGCCTGAGCCGTGGGAAGAAGTCTCAAAGGGTAAGTACAAAATCAAGTTCTCATGGAACGCTGATAATCGTCCGCCCGTGGTAGACACGGAGGGCACCCCTATAACTGATGAAAAAACACCTTTGTATGGCGGATCAACTGTTAAATTGGGTTTCTATCAAAAGCCCTACATTCTACGGGATGGGGTTACCTATGGTAGCTCTCTTAAGCTGGTTGGTGTACAAGTTGTCTCAGTAAAAGGAGATGCTGGTGTAGATACTGGTGATTTAGACGCTGCGGAAGTAGCTGAACTATTCGGTACTACATCAGGTTTTAAGACAGCTGACCCTAACGTAAGCTGTGAACCGTGCTCAATGGAGCCACCTGACGTAGATGAAGACTTCTAAATTTAGATCTAAACTGGAGGAGAAGGTAGCTAATCTTCTCTCCCAGTTAGAGATTAAATTTGAATACGAAACTAAAAAAATACCTTACGTTATACAGCATAATTATACACCTGACTTTATATTACCTAATAATATATATTTAGAATGTAAGGGATATTGGGAACCTGCAGACAGACGTAAGATAAAACAAGTGAAGAAAGATAATCCAGACTTAGATCTAAGGATGGTCTTTCAAGCACCTTACAATACAATATCAAGGAAGTCTAAGACAACTTATGCCCAATGGTGTGAGAAACTAGATATACCTTGGACTTCCTATAGCAACATTCCACTTGACTGGTTACAATAATGACCGAAAGTGAATTCGTGAGGCACATGCCTTGCGAGAACTGTGGTTCATCAGATGCAAAATCTTTATATTCTGATGGCCACACCTTTTGTTTCGTGTGTCACCACCGAACATCAGGAGATAATGATGTTATTCACAGTGAACATATGTCTAAGACAGTTTACTTAACAGGATCAGCTGAAAGGCTGAAAAAACGTAATTTATCTGAGAAGACTAATCAGTTTTATCAGATATATAGAGATGGTGATACACTAAGATTCCCTTATCATGACGACTCCGGTGTGCTTAAGGGAGTAAAGATAAAAACTAAGCAGAAAGATTTTAGATATGAAGGAGTTTCCACTGACACCTTATTTGCTCAGCATAGGTTTTCTCGTACTGGTAAACGTCTTGTTATTACTGAAGGTGAGCTAGATGCGGCTTCATGTTATGAAGCTTTGCCAGGTTGGGCCGTGGTCTCTTTACCTCACGGTGCAGGATCAGCGAAAAAAGATTGCCAAAAACAAGTACCCTTATTTCAAGGATATGATGAAGTGGTGGTCTTCTTTGATAGTGACTCTGCAGGACGGAAAGCGGCTGAAGAAGTTGCGAGCATTATACCACCTGGGAAAGCAAAAATAGCTAAGCTAGATGCTGTAGATGAGCATACTAAAAGTGGACATGTAATACATCATAAAGCTTATAAAGATGCTTCTGAAGCTTTACAAGATGATGATCCACAAGCCATACGAATGGCTATATGGAATGCAGAAGTTTACAGACCTGATGGTATTATTGATGGCAATAAACTTTATGATATAGTTACAACACCGCAAGCACCTTATGACCACGAATACCCATTCCAAGGACTCAATAAGAAATTACACGGGATCCGGTATGGCGAACTTACAACATTTACTGCTGGCTCTGGAAGCGGAAAGACCAGCATCATGCGTCACATTGCAACTGACCTATTACAAAAAGGCGAATCAGTTGGCATCCTGGAACTTGAAGCATCTAATAGGAGAACAGCACTTGGACTGATGTCCACAGCTGTTGGTAAGAACCTACACCTAGGAGAACATGACGAAGAAGAACTTAGGGCCGCCTTTAGAGATAGTATTGCCAATTGGAATCTTTATTGTTTTGATGGGTTTGGAAGTTATGATCCAGATATCATATATAATAGAATCGAATACATGGCGACCGGACTCGATTGTAAGGTTATATTCTTGGATCACCTCTCAATATTATTAAGTGGTTTAGAAGGCGATGAACGTCGCATGCTGGATCAAACAATGACCCGTTTAAGATCATTGGTAGAGAGAACAGGTATAGCATTATTTTTAGTATCACATTTGCGTAGAGCTAGTAATGACAAACACTCCCATGAAGAAGGGGGACGAGTTAGCCTTTCCTCCTTACGAGGATCTCATTCCATTGCTCAAATCAGCGATTCGGTGGTTGCCCTCGAAAGAGATCAGCAGGCCGACACTGCTGGAAGCACTACGACTGTTAGAATCCTTAAAAATCGCTATTCAGGCGAAGTTGGCCCGTGTGGGCAGCTAAGCTATGATATCAACACTTGCCGATTCATTGAAAATGAAACTGAACCCGAATTCAACGCATCCACAGATTTTTAAACATTACGAACACCCATGGTACAAACAAAATAAAAAATATGAAGATAGATTAATTAGACCTAACCCACCTACTAAAGAAGCAATTGAAAAGGCCAAGTTCGTTGACAAAACCTACCACTGGAAAGGTGGGGACGATAGTGTTCGACCTAGAAACAAACGGGTTACTCAATGATGCTACCAGGATTCACTGTGTTGCACTCCATTGGGGTGAAGATGACCGCACCGAGGCGTTTAATGATGAACCATATGGTGACGGTACGCTCTGCATTAAGGAAGATGCTCCAATGGGTGGAAACTATTCCATCACCACTGCGTTATCTTACCTGGAAGTGGCGGATGTTCTTGTTGGTCACAATATTGTCGGCTTTGACATACCTATTATTAAAAGGTTATACCCTTGGTTTAATCCTCGCGGTACTATTGTGGACACTCTTCTTTTATCTAGGTTATATCATCCTAATTTACTCGATATAGATCAACCTAAAGATAAAATTACTGGAGAACGAAAACCTAGATGGAAACATATGCCATTGCAGTTACAAGGCAGGCATTCACTTGAGGCATACGGATACAGACTGAATGAATACAAAGGGAACTTTGGAAAAACAACAGACTGGAAAGAGTGGTCTCAAGAGATGCAAGATTACTGCATACAAGATGTCGTAGTTACAACTAAACTATGCAAACATTTCCTCCCATACCTGAATGGGTCCAAATGGAGCACCAGGTAGCCCAAATACTCACTCAACAAGAAATTCATGGATGGTACTTTGATGAACAAGGAGCTAGGGGACTTGAATCAACTCTCCGAAGAGAAGTGGAAGAAACTACTAAGTTACTTCGAAGAAAATTCCCTTACGTTGCAGGAGCGGTGTTCACTCCTAAACGAAATAACAGGACACAAGGATACATAGAAGGTGCATCATTCACCCGACTCAAAGAGCTTAATCCCACATCACGGGATCATATAGCATGGATACTACAAACACATTGTGGCTGGATTCCGTCATTAATGACCTTGAAATCAAACAAGCCAATCATAGACGAGACAGTCCTCAAAGATGTTGGGACGGTTATTGCCCTAGATTTTTTGAAGATACTGGAACTGACGAAAGCGCTTGGAATGATATCCGAAGGCGTGAACGCATGGCAGAAGCTTGTTACGAAATCTAGAATACACCATCATTGCTCAGTAGCTACCTCTACTTTTAGAGCGGCTCATCGAAATCCAAATTTAGCACAGGTACCATCAGATGAACAATTTAGAGAATTATTTACAGCGACACCAGGCAATGTTATGGTTGGTGCCGACCTTAGCGGTATTGAGCTCAGGATGCTTGCCCACTATCTCGCCAGATATGATCAAGGACGCTATACCGAAATCCTCCTTACCGGAGATATCCACGCCGTCAATGCAGACGCCATCGGTGTCAGTAGGAGAGCAGTTAAAACCATCACCTACGCCTTCCTCTACGGAGCAGGGAACAGGAAGCTTGGAGTCTCCTATGATAAGCAATTAAATGATGAAGAAGCTTCAAAGAAGGGCAAGGAAATTAGGAAAGCCTATGTCGCTGCTATCCCAGGTCTCAAAGAGTTGCTGGCGGCGGTACACAAACGCAGTGAGGACGGTTATGTCTTGGGATTGGACAACAGGCGTATCCTCTGTGACTCGCGGCATAAGTCCCTTAACTACCTCATCCAAGGATCGTCAGCGATCGTCGCGAAGCGGTGGTTGGTATTAGCTAATGAATCTCTTCCTAAAACCGCTAGACAACTTGCATTCATTCACGATGAATTGCAATTTGAATGTAAAGAAAAAGATAAAGAGGATTTAAAGTTCCTCTTAGAACTCACAGCTACTCAAGCTGGTGAGTATTATAACTTAAGATGTCCTATAGCTGCTGAATCTAAAAGTGGTCGAACATGGGCAGATGTACATTAACGTATGAAATTATTAATAGATGCAGACTTCATTGTTTATAAATGCTGCGCTGCTGCAGAAACTGAAATTGACTGGGGCGATGATACTATCCTTGTTACTAGTAAGTTCAGTGACGCTATTAGTGCCACGAGACGTGAACTATCCAAACTTGAAAACAAATTTGGGTCATTCACTCCTATGATACTGTTCTTTTCTGACAGTACAAATTTTCGGAAAAAAATTCTGCCCGATTATAAAGGGCATCGAAATCGTAAAAAGCCATGTGGCTATAAACGTGTCATCAACAAACTTAAGGAGTCATATGAAGTAATCATTATGCCTACCTTAGAAGCTGATGATAGTATGGGTGTTTATTCAACCCAACATCCAGGGAATATTATAGTCAGTCCTGATAAGGATATGAAGCAAATACCTGGTGAATTATATAATTTTGATAAATCATTCACAGTGAACAAAGATGACGGAGCAAAGTGGCACCTCATCCAAGCACTCGCAGGGGACCAGACCGATGGATACTCAGGAGTTCCTGGAATCGGCGTTAAAAGAGCTGAAGCGTTATTTGAAGACAAGGGATATTCCTGGAAAACAGTAGTCAAAGATAAAGATTTATCGGAAGAAGATGCTTTAGTTAATGCTAGACTAGCTAGGATATTAACTGTCGATGACTATGACTTCGAAAAGAAGCAACCAAAACTTTGGTCACCTTCACCTGACTATGAGATATGACAGATACTCTACCATACTATAACAATATAGAGTTGTTTCCACTTTTAGTTTGGCAAATTAATTTAGGTGATATACTTACTGATAAAGCTAAGAAGGCTATTGATGATAGCCTTATTGAAGGTAGACATAATCCTTTAGGTAATACAACTAGTAAAAGTTCGTATGTGTTAGAGCATGAAGATCTGAAAGACTTTAAAGATGCTCTAACATTACATACAAAAAATTATTTTCATTATACTCAGCATCCGCCAAAAGAAACTGAGTTATATATTACTCAATCATGGACTAATTTAACTAGACAAAATGATGAACACATGGGTCACTCACATGCTAACAGTTTAGTTAGTGCTGTATATTATTATCAAACAAATAATGATAAGATAACTTTTTATAATGCTTTAGGAGGTGGACTAGTTCAATTACTTGTTGCTTCAGAGCATTTTAATAAATATAATGCACAAAGCTGGACAGTAGATGTAAAGGATAATGATTTATTGATCTTTCCATCTAAGCTTTCTCATTCAGTACCTAAGAAAGAACATACAGGAGACCGAATAAGCCTTGCTTATAATACATTCTTTAAAGGTGTAATAGGTAGTCATGACGGTTTAACTGAATTAAAATTAGATGATTGGGAACAGCTAGGTTGGAGTAGAATACCAGAGGAAAAATGACTAACGTACCACCACCTATAACACAACTTACAATCGAACAGGATTTAAAAATGAGACTGTTAGAGGATAAGTTAAACAGTGGTGAGGTTGATTATAAAGATCTTGTTACTGTATTTATAGCATTACAAAAGCAGAATTTTGTTTTAGCTAATTCAATGATTAATTTAGTAAAGAAATGGCCATCCATCCATGAAGACATCATTTTTATCGGACCAAGCGAAAGAATTTCGAAAGAAATACAATCTTAAGAGCTCTGCTGATAGGCAGACTAGAAGTGTACAGCATAACCTTATAGTTGAGGAATTTAAAGAGTTCCTTCAAGCTGAGGGTATGTTATTTATGCATGGCAGAAATCATCAGGAAGAAGCTCTTAAAGAATTAGCTGATCTTGTATATGTCTGCTATCAATACGCTGAGAATATGGGATGGTTGCTAGATGAAGCAATGAACCGTGTTCATAAAAGTAATTTGTCCAAACTCGATAAGGACGGTAAACCAATATATCGAGAAGATGGAAAGGTCTTAAAAGGCCCTAACTACAAACCACCTGATCTATCTGATTTAGTATAATGACTGCACAATTAATATCTCGCACAGGGCGGGTCCAGAATTGGCTGGATAATCCTGAATCAAGACTCCCAGTTTCATGCACCGTTTTCGTCGTAGAGGATTCTATGGAGGGAGAAAATGGCATCGAAGCAAGCTGGCGCTACGTCAGCCACGGACTCAGATTTGGAGCGGGAGTTGCGGTCCATTTATCTAAGCTCCGTCCCAAAGGAGCAGAAAATGGAAAGGGTCTTACGGCTTCTGGCCCTGTATCATTCGGTAAAATCTACTCAAGTTTAAATGAAACACTTAGAAGGGGCGGCGTCTATAAGAACGGTGCTGTTGTTTTGCATTGTGATCTTAACCATGCCGATATCCTTGATTTTATTACAGCTCCACGGGAGGAGCTCCCATGGGTCAAACGATGTGTTGATATTAAAGCCGACTGGTGGGAAACCTGTGATAATAAGATCAAACAGGCCTTACTCTACGGAATAAAGAGTGGGGATATATGGCTCAACAAAGTAAGATATGATGACAAAGGAGAACGAATCTATGGCAACGTCTGTCTTGAAGTTTACCTGCCCTCACGAGGAACATGCTTGTTACAGCATGTCAATCTCTCAGCCTGTGAGTTCGGAACCATCCAAAAGGCTTTCGCTGAAGGTATGTCCGAACTGTGCGAGCTCCATGGTAGAACAAATATCGACGCAACTGGAGAATACTTGCCGTCTACTGACGACAGGCAAGTCGGTCTCGGTGTCTTAGGGTTAGCCAATTTACTTAGACGTTATGAGGTAACGTATGAGGAGTTTGGTGATGCATTAGAAGCCTTTAATAAAGGTGAAAAAACTAGTGGATCTGCTGGTACCCTTGCTTATGAATTAAGACAAGGCATCGAAGTCGCTGCACAAATAGCAAGAGATAATAATATGGTACGTGCCTTTGCTATAGCACCTACTGCCTCTTGCTCATATAGAAGTAAAGATCTGGATGGCTTCACTGCCACGCCGGAAATAGCACCACCTATAAGCCGAAATGTGGACCGTGATAGCGGCACTTTTGGTGTACAAAGTTATGATTATGGCAACGTAGAGATTGCCAGTGAAGTTGGTTGGGATGCTTACAAGAAAGTAGCAGACCAATTAATGATTATGTATAATAACACGGGACTTCTTCACGGATACTCATTCAACTCTTGGAGTGATGTAGTAACCTACGACAATGCGTTCGTTGAGGAGTGGTTAGATTCACCTCAGACCTCCCTTTACTACTCCCTGCAAGTAATGGGCGACACACAAGATAAGACCGATGCGTATGCAGCATTAGATCAAGCGGAAGTCGATGATTACTTACAGGATATTCTCGGAAACGAGCCCTTACCCTGTGATTGTCAAGAATAATGAGAAAACATCCATATCAAAAACTATTAGACCGAAAACGGAAGTGGTCACCCGTAAAACCCACCGCTGGAAAATTGAAAGATGGATCAGAGGATACTATTAGGCGTGCGCTCGCAGCACGTCATTTGGAGTTACCAGTGGGTGCCTTTATTACGGAAGGTCTTGAAAAAGATGTTCCCAATAATGCTAGAGAACTACTAATTGATAATGTTAAAGATGAAGAAAGACATGATCTTGCTTTACAATACATAGTAGATGCCCATGGTTCAGATGAAAATACAGAAAAAGAGGGGAAGTTATTAAGAGATGCCTGGATTGCACACCCTGATCATACAATTACCAAAGCTCTGGTCGCAGAACGGGCCGTCTTCTTTGTTCTACTCCCTTTCTTTAGGTTTAATGGGGATGCTGCTATTCGCACTGTATCTGCCGATATCTCCAGGGACGAGCAGATCCATGTCGGAACGAATTCTCTTGTATGTGCTGAGTTGGGCTTATCTCCTTCTCCTTCTTTGGATAAACTTAGGAAGGCCACCATTAACTGGATTCTTCAACCTCTAGGTATAAATACTACCGATAAATATTTGGACAAAAAATTCTGGCTGGATGCGAGTGATCGCTTAATGTATGAGGGAAAAGCTCCCGAATTTTCTGAGACACAGAGAGCCAGAATGCCCGCCTTTTTTGAACATGCAAATACAAACCTCCCGCAGTACGCTTGAACCTATCTTAGGTCCGAACCCTGAATCACTTTTAGCAGAGATGGAAGAGAGATTCCCCCACCTGAATCCTCATCCTAAAGAAGACTTGTCTAGCATTATGTTTAAAGCTGGGCAACGTTCGGTTGTAGAGTGGTATAAAGGTAGACTAGATGAGTAATGGCTAAACTTTTTTTCGTACCGACTGCAGAAATACCATACCTATGGCACCTTGCCAAACCCTTAATAGATAAGGTAGAGGAGCAAGCTAACACTGAAATTGATATGACTACCCAAGACCATTTGCAAAATCTTATGGATGGGTTCTCTCATTTAGTGATAGGTTTAGAGAAGGAATTCTCAAATGATTTTAGATCACTAAAGAAAGGTGATGTAAAATGTACAGTAATTGTAGAGGAAACCGTATGCCCTAATGCAAAAGTACTTCAAATACTTTCATGGGCTACGTTATCTCTACGTGATTATCAATTATGGTATGATCAGTTTGGTACCATCGAAGATTTTGGGAGACAGAATGGGTGTACAGCTGTTATAGCTTTAGCTCGTCCAGGTCTTGCCAAAAAATTAACTCAGCTTAGCGGCTGGACTGTCGAATCAATTCAAGTATCTAAAGATTTATAAGAACAATGATAAGATTTAAAAGAAAAAGAAAGAGTAGCACGCCACGTTACACTGGACCTACTCCTGAACAGGCAGCCGCTGACGCACGAGCAAAAGCAGCTGAAGAAGCAGCTAAAGTAGCTGAAAAAAATATGGCCTTAATGGCGGAGATGAATAAGAAATTGGCAGACGCAAGTAGTAAAAGAGCACAACCCTATGCACCATCAACTAAGATTAGAGCAATGATGGGTGATGTAGGAGGTGGAGTAGCTAGATCAAAAGACTTTGCAAAGCGTAAGCGTGCTGTAGATTCTTCTAGACTACGTATTAAACTGAACCCTGGCGCAGCTGCAGCACTTGCAGGTGGAGCCGCTGGAGGTACAGCAGGCGCAGCAAACCCATAACATATAGATAAATGCAAACCGCACGAGCAAGATACGATAGACTAACTAGACACCGTACACAATTTCTTGACGTTGCTGTTCAATGCTCTAAGCTTACACTTCCTTACCTCATACAGAATGACGAGGGACGTACTGCACACATCAAACTAGATACACCTTGGCAATCAGTAGGTTCTAAGTGTGTTGTAACTTTAGCCGCTAAATTAATGCTGGCATTGTTACCTCCACAGAGCACCTTCTTTAAATTCCAAATCAGAGATGACAAATTAGGAACAGAGCTACCTCCAGAGGTCAGGTCTGAACTTGACATTAGTCTATCTAAACTTGAAAGAATGGTCATGGATTCTATCGCAGCTTCTAGTGATAGAGTTACAATACATCAAGCAATCAAGCATCTAGTTGTAGGTGGTAACGCTCTTATATACATGGGCAAGGAGGGACTTAAGCATTATCCATTGAATAGATATGTCGTAGAACGCGACGGTAATGGTACAGTCATCGAGATCGTAACAAAAGAAATTATTAATCGTCGTCTTTTACCTGAATCAGTACAACTATTAGAAGGTCAACCTAATCACTCTGGTGATATAGGTGGTGGTATAGGTAACAGGAATGAAGAAGACGTAGATGTTTACACTTGTGTAAAGCTACAGAATAATAAATGGGTATGGTATCAAGAAGCATTTGATAAAGTCATACCTGGATCAAACGGGAAAGCACCTAAGGATGCTAGCCCATGGTTGGTACTAAGATTCAATTCGATTGATGGAGAGAACTACGGACGTGGTAGAGTAGAGGAATTCCTTGGTGACTTTAGGTCATTAGAGGCACTCTCTCAGGCACTCGTAGAAGGCTCTGCAGCAGCCGCAAAGGTAATCTTTACTGTATCACCCTCAAGTACAACTAAACCCCAGACAATAGCCGCCGCAGGCAACGGAGCGATCGTTCAAGGACGACCAGATGACATAGGTGTTATCCAAGTTGGCAAAGGTGCTGACTTTGCAACCGCAGCTCAGCTAGGGCAACAATTGGAAAGACGTTTACTTGAGGCTCATCTTGTTATGAATCCCCGCAATGCGGAGAGAGTAACAGCAGAAGAGGTACGCCTCACACAACTTGAATTAGAGCAACAATTGGGTGGGTTATTCTCACTATTAACAGTTGAGTTCTTAGTCCCATATTTAAATAGGAAGCTACTTACACTTCAAAGAAGTGGAGAGCTACCACGTATACCTAAAGAGTTTGTACATCCTACAATTGTAGCAGGTATTAATGCTTTAGGTAGAGGTCAGGATAGAGAAAGCCTGACATCATTCATGATGACTATCGCACAAACACTTGGACCAGAAGCAATGGTACAACACATTAGTGCTGATGAAGTTATCAAACGATTAGCAGCTGCACAAGGTATTGATGTACTCAATCTTGTTAAGTCCATGGAAGACAGGACCGCTGAACAAGAACAGCAGCAACAAGCTGAACAAGATCTAGAAATGACTAAACAAACTGGACAGATGTTAAGCGCACCTATTGCTGATCCATCTAAAAACCCTAACGCAGAGGAATTAATAGCAAATGTCGCCAGTCAAGCAGGAGCCGAGTAGGCCAAAGAAGGTATCCAATAAAAGGATGAAGCCTTTACCTACGGCTCAAAAAAAATTCGAAGATAATGAAGTAGCTAAACCCACTTCGTTAGATACAAATAAGTATGCTCCAAAACCTCAAGTAGGTGAGCCTACTATCCACCGACCAAACGATGAATTAATAACGAAGGTTGGTTTAGGTAATTTAGAAACAATAACAAATTATGGCAATCAACCTGACGTATGATCCTAGTGATGATCCTGAAGCACAAGAGGCTGCAGATCAGAGAGATGTAGAGTCACTAGAAGTAGGAGAAAAATTAGCTGAACAACAAGAGCAATTATTAGCTGGTAAGTATAAAGATGCCGAGGAACTTGAGCAGGCATACCTTGAACTCCAGCAAAAACTTGGCTCTAAGGAGGAGGCAACTGAAGAGACTGATGTTGCTACCGAACCGACAGATGAATTAGAAGATGAATCAGAAGACCTTGACCTTGAAAATCTTTTCCCAGATGATAATGAAGCACAAAGAGTATTCAATGTAGCTGCAGAGTTATCTGAGAATGGTGAAGTAAGTCAAGAAACTATGGAAGCTATCAGCGAGATGAGCGGTCAAGAGGTTGTCGATGCTTACTCACGTATAGCTAAGGCAGGGTTAGAACCTGTACAAGGAGAGAATGATGAACCAGCTGGTGCAGTACAGTCTCCTTTAACTAATGATGATATAGATTCTATTGAGAATGCTGTTGGAGGTCGAGATGAATATGCACGTATGACTGAGTGGGCAGGTGAGAACTTTACACCACAAGAGATAGCAGCTTATGATGCTGCACTTGAGTCAGGTGATATGAATCAAATCAACCTTGGCTTACAAGCATTGTATTATAGATACCAAGATGCTGTAGGTTATGAAGGTAATATGATTCAAGGTAAAGCAGCGTCTGCACAAGATGCATTCAGAAGTCAAGCTGAAGTAGTACGTGCAATGGGAGATCCAAGATACGAAAGTGATCCTGCATATCGTCAAGATGTGTATGATAAATTAGAACGTTCAACCATTAATTTCTAATGCCTAAAGTAGGAGACAAACATTTCGCATATACTAAACAAGGATATGCTGAAGCCAAAGCTGCTAGGGCTGCAAAACGAAAGGAGAAATCCACAGCAGCACATAAAAAATCACCCATAAGAAAACTCACTAAGTATTAATTATGGCAAGAGGAGATGCAAACTGGAGTGTAGAAGGTTACAACCATCAACACAGTACAATAGGTAATAATAAAGTTGTATATAATGTAAAGACAACTGGTGATAGGTGGTTTCCTACTGCTTATGACAATGCATTTAACACTAACACTGGACATAATGATAAGCTAAATGATTACGGCGTTGAAGATGTTGTAACAGTAGCTAACGCTTGTCCTGGCAGCCCTGGCTGCTAATAGATAGATAGTTTCGCGCCGACCTGACCTATCATCCTCGGCCATTAACCTAATCTATTTATCTTAATGACCCAATCTAACGTATACGCCCGCGAGCCACAAGTTGAAGTAGTAGATGTAAACTACTTTGAAAATGCTGAAAGAGTAAATGGACAACTAGCAATGGTTGGTATCATAGCTGCTCTCGGTTCATATATATTCACTGGTCAAATCATCCCTGGAGTATTCTAGGGAAACCTACGCCGCGTCCGTTCATCCATTTTATGGACGCATGAAACCACATCATGGAACGGGGGTGTGGTACTAAGGAGAAGATCCATGTCAAAAAAGATCCAACTAAAGTATCGCGGCGTGCCTTACACGAAACTTACTTAAATTATTTCAATGAAAAAAATAGCCTTGATCCTAACTTCCGCATTCATCGGAGCCCCAGCAATCGCCGGACCCTACGTCAACGTAGAGTCGAACGCGAGCTACACTGGATCTGACTATCAAAGCCGTACCACTGATTTCCATGTTGGTTATGAAGGTGGTAATGAAACATTTGATTGGTATGTACAAGGCGGCCCTGCTGTTGTAGCGGCTGATGATGTAGATTCCGACACTCAAATGTCAGGTAAAGTAGGTGCCTCTGTTGCAGCTACAGACAAGCTCGACTTCTATGGTGAAGTATCCGTACTCACTGCAGATGGAGATGTAGACAACTCTTGGGGCACCAAAATAGGCACCAAGTATTCATTTTAAAAGATATCTAGTAGGCGGAACCTATTAGATTGTCAGATTCACATACTATTATTTTATAACCATGCCTTATAACGCTAATGCTACAAATAGTGGGGTAGTATATTCTCCACAAGAACCATATACTAAAGTTGTAACCGCTGATGTATCAGTTGCTAGCTCTACTACTCTTGTAGATGTAAGTGCTCTAGATCTTAGAATTGGTAAGTACGAAAGGATTAACTTTGAGTACAAAATATTCTATAATACAGCAGCTACTCCTGACTTCAAGTATTTCTTAGATATTCCTGCGTCAATTACTACATATCGTGTAGGTCGTACTGGTAGTGACCACGGTGGTGTAGCTTTTGCAACATCAAGCGTAGTTTCTGCTGAAGGTTCTGCGATTGCTGTCACAGGAAGCGGTACTGATGGGTGCTTAATCCTTACAGGTACTATTGAGAACGCTGGTACAGCCGGAGACATTAAGTTCCAGTTCGCACAGAACACATCTGATGCAACTGCAGCTAAAGTACTAGAAGGTTCTAGTGTAACTTACTACCGCTTCTAATTAGCGGAGGGGGAGAGGCACCTCAGAGTCGGACCTCTCCTTCATTGGCTTTTGGCCCACTAAGGTGGATACCCTTAAGCTGTCTAGACGGTGGGATAGACCACAAATATAACGCGAAAAAATTTTCTCAAGCTTGAGAGTTGTAAAATTATACTCTCTACTGAACAATGGCTAATGCCACACAAACCGTATTAGGTACCCTGAATAAGGCTGTGACCAGCACCTCTGGTGCACAAGCCTATGATACCAAGTACGCAACTTATCTTAAACTGTTTAGCGGAGAGCTGTTCAAAGCTTATGAGTCCGCGACAATTGCACGTGATACTGTGCAACGCCGTACTCTTAAGAACGGAAAATCATTACAGTTCATCTTCACGGGACGTATGCAAGCTG
>VTLG01016708.1_pt1 | contig 19622 bp, 16 predicted proteins | sample 4694571 | NCBI WGS metagenome assembly VTLG01 (sample SAMN12604809, study PRJNA352737) | marine metagenome | biome: ENVO:00000447; feature: ENVO:00000209|ENVO:00000569|ENVO:01000036; material: ENVO:00002151; isolation source: viral sequences binned using virsorter ...
TGGATTGACATAGAGAATAGTTCCTCGTGCCGACTTTAGAAAATTATCTAATCTGGAGAGACCCATCTTATTAACACTATAGTTCTTGTTATGGATTATTTATCATTGAACAAATCCATGCAAAACCTAACGTGCGAAAAAAATTGGGGGGATTTTTTTCCGACTTTTTTGGAATTAAAAGTCGTTTTTCCCTCAGAGGGGATCAGTGTAGGTTACTACGTCATCAGGAGCAGTAGTTCTTACTACATCCAGTACACTCATGAACTCTTCTACCGTGTCACATCTAACAACTTTTTCATCACCTTCATTAGAATAAAGATAAAAAGTTCTTTTTAATGTGTCCACCACACATTTAGACAGGTACTCATCTTCCATATTGATACAGGTGGTTCATTGTATGTATCATAGCACGTTATTTGGTTTTGTCAAATGGTTCTAGTATTCATGGTATCAGCATACTTAGGATCATCACCTTTTCTATCAGGATGATCTTCACAGGACTCACCTTCATACTCAACTATAAGACCATTCACATCCTTTCTTTCTGCATACACATGATAGAAACAATCTATTGGTATACCACTCTTGGACTGAAGATAAATCTTTTGTATATCCCATCTCTTTATAATAATATCTTGATGAGCACCTATAGGTTGTAACTGAACACTAATACTATTCATATGAACCAAATCCTTCCAATAGTCTGGTAGTATTATCTCTTTTTGATTTCTAAGTCTACCTCTATAATATACACCAACCTCTGGTCCTTCTATACAAGCATGAGAAAGACGGTATCCTTTCATTTCAGGAGAAGGATGCTCCATATCAAATAACTTAGGTGATTTATCTGCCTTAACATGTCTTGCTTCTAATCTACCAGTAGACTGACAATCAACTGACCCAGTAACATATAAATCACCTTCAATATAAGTATTACCCTTCGTCTTAAGTGCAGTGGGAGTAGTACCAGAAACCCCCAAACTACTATAAGGTGTTTGATTATCAGGATCATCATTAAGACAAGGACCAACCATTAAAGTAGCCTCACTATCACCAAAGGTAAGTGGTGCTCCCATAACAACTGGTCCCTCAATTCCAGCAGAACCATTAATTCTTTCTGGTCCTTGTTTAATAGCACGATAAACTCCAGTACCTACTAAAAGTTGTCCTCCTACTTGTGCATCATCTAATTTCATTGTTTCCTCCTCCTATTGTGATTTTGATACATCTTTATCAGGATTCTGATCTTTAAACATTTTTCTAAATCCACTAACCTTAACATCTTTCTGTTGAACAGCAGCCGTAACTCCTTTAATTACATTTCCATACAATTCTAATGTACCATTAGCAACAATTTGTCCTTGCTGCGAACTAGCAATTTTATACATTGTCGTTGCATTGACAAGTACTTTTTTAGATTCAATCTTAACATTTTCAGTAGAAGTTAATTTTATATTACCTTTAGAACCACCTCCACCAACTGCAGTCAATTCAATATCAGTTCCTTGCAATCTTATCTTTCCATTAGATGCCTTAATAGATATGTCTCCATTTACAGCAGTCAATATCATAGTATTCTCTGGTTCTTTCATAGAACTTCCACATTCTACTTGAAAAACACCAGGACTTGTTGAAGTTGTCCATCCTTTTCTTGGCGTATCAATATCTAAAGACAATTGATGTTCTGCATCAGGTGTCTGAAGTAGAACACCAGCAGTTACATCACCTTTCTTATGAAGATGACCAAATTTAATTGCTCCTTTATCATTACCAAGTCCAACCTCTGTATAATTTAACTTTGCTCCTGCACCTGTACGATTAGGTTTAGAATTAACGGATCTCATTTATAATTACCTCTAAGAAATAAGGTTGTCTGGTGTTCCAGGAATATTAAGTCTTGGATTATTACTATTAACATCTGTACCCTGTCTCTGAATCGCTGATGGAGAAGTAGTAACTTGTGCATCAATACTCTCTTGTAGTGTATCATAGACTTGTATAAGTTGTCCAGCAGTCTCATAATATCCAGCATACCTGACACCCTCTTTATAGAAAACAGCACCATAGTAAGGTCTTCCATCATAATATCCTGTCTGCTTTAGACCAACTAGATCAGTAACCTGAATCAATCTATCAGGAGGAATATCTAGCGGATCTCTGATGGGTGTAAAAACAGGAGTTCCTCTAAACCCTGTGCCAGTTGTAGTTGCTATGGATACATCAGGAATAGTAGTAAATCCAGCACCTGTAACAGGTATTTCTAAAACCACTCCAAAATTACCAAGAGGGGGATTGAATGGAGGTATCACAGGATCTCCAGGATCACCAGTAATAATAACCTCATCATCAGGACCATAGTTTATACCAGGTTCATCTATTTTAATTTTTGTAAGTTCTAAAGCAACAGGATATCCTGGTCCTCCTGTCACAGGGAATCCATTTCCTGGATCAACAACTTCAACTTCTTTTACTACACCCTTTCCCTTTACACGTTTTGGACATGGAGGAGGAATCAAAAGTCCAGCAACAGATACAGGATTATCCATCCAAGATTTTGCTTTTCCTGAAGATACTTTCTCTCTTATGGTAATATTTTTTCTAATCTCAATAGCAAACCCACTAGGATTATCATTCCAAATATAATTAGCAGATTGTTGGAACAAAGCATCTATAAATCCTATCGGACCTCCAGATGCTTCTGTATAAACAGTTGGTTTTACTGTAAGAGTATGCTTTCCTTTATTTACTTTTATTGTTTTAAAGTTAGCCTCGCCAGTAAAATCTACCTTATGTCTACCAGCAATATCTTGTCCTTTAAAAGTATTAGTTCCTACTTGCTCACCATCAAGGAAAAGAGTTGCCGAATGATCCATCTGAAATGCGATTTCATATTCACCATCTTCAGGGAAATCAATATTACTCCAAGTATAATTAACAACAGGTGAATCTGGTTTCAATTTATTAGGAGAGACTGAAGACTTATTCATAAAAGATCCCCATGAACTATGAGGAAGATGAAATAGTTCAGGACCAGAATAGGTTACACCATCTCTAGTAGTACCAGTTCCAGTTCCATTAGTAATTTCTACAACCTTTGTACCAATGTCAACAATATTACTCTCTCTACCACTCCTACCCTTTCTTGTCCACTTAGTACCACCTATATTAATACTCTCTATAGCAACTCCCGCAGTTCTAGGATTATCATTCCAGTTTAAGACTAATGTAGCAGTCCCACTACCCTCTATTTTTTTACCATCATCAGAAAACTTAGCATCTCCACTAGTAATATTAAATGAAGCATTAGCATCATTACCATGACCATCTTTTAATTCAACTGTCTTACCATTATTAGTTACTCTAATTGGTTTGTTGGCAGCATTTAATCCAACGTATACCAATTCAACCTCATTAGATTGTTGAATCTGCGTCTTTGTTCCTTGTGCTCCCCATCCAATAGTACTAAAAACCCTTTGACTAATTGTTTCATTAGAGAATACATCAGTGGTTCCTCTGAATACATTTTCTACTTCAACAGTTATTTGATGAGGACCACTTGATAGTCCTACCATAACACTTGAAGTATTGACACCAACAGTACCATTTACATTCAAAGTAGGAGTTGATAAAGAATCTCCTCTTGGAACTACCCAAAACTTAGCAGTATCATCTGCTTCTGCTTTTAACTTATAGAATCCATCATAAGGTACATCAATATCCCATGTTCCTGTATACTTCTTACCACCACCTGAAGTATTCTCTGTAGAATATGGTGGAATAGGAGACATAGCATGACGATTTTTAAAGTTACTCCAACTATCAAATGATACTGGATGCCACTGCTGATTTCCAGCAAATCTTGTTGTCCAATAAGGATTAGGTGGACATCTACCCTCTTGTATTGGTTCAGGTTCTTGAGGAATAGGTGGATTAGGGGCATCAATAGACACTGCAATCGCAACAGGATTTTCATTCCAAGATTTAGGATCAACTTCCTCAACTTCTTTAAATGAAGTCGCAATATTGATGGCAAGAGCCATTGGATTATTACCAGGAGCAATTCCAAATCTTCCACCAGGAATCTGATTTAAATCTGCTTCAATTGTATAATTTCCTGCAGGTATGAATCTTCTATACAAACTAGAACCTGTGTAATTACTAGTTCCTGGTATAAATCCTTCCTTAAAAATATTAACTTCATTTCCAATCTTTAAAGTTACACTATCATCAACAGCAATACCTATATCATACTCTCCAGAAACAGGGAAGTTTACATTAGTCCATTTGATAGTATGTGTGCCAGGATAATTTGTATCATGCGTAATAGAAGTATCAAAAGGAGATATCCCATAAAGATTTAAAAATCCTTCGGAACTATTTTGTTTTTTAGATGCTGGTAGAGGATTGATTCTCCACAATGGTATATTAGCAGAACCAATAGAATCTAAACTATTAAATATCTTTTTATATTCTCCTTGATTTTCTGTCGATTGACCTGTGGTTGCTGGTGGTTCACCTAAAGTAAACTTACAGGTAAGTCCATTGATATCAAAAAATCTACCCTGACTTGCTAAGATAATTACATCATCCCAAGAACCATCAGTAAAATCCTCCATCTGCAATACATTCTGACCTTTTGTTCTTAACTTAGAGTTAGCAGTATTATCACCACCAAGACTTTGAATACCACCACCCAAAGCAACACTACGGGTCACGCTACCACTACTACCACTTCTCAACCATTCAGCAGAACCTATCTTAATTCTGTCTATAGAACGACCAGCTCTTCTTGCATCATTCCAAGATAATGTAAGATTAACATTACCCGTTCCCTTTATACTTCTACCGTCCTCAGAGAAGGTTGCTGTTCCACCGTTAATTGTAAAGGATGCGTTAGTATCATTACCATCACCATCTCTCAATGCTAATTGCTTTCCATTAATAACTGTGATTGGATTATTTACTGGATGCAATCCTGTAAATTCAAGAGAAGTGTTTGTGATAGGAACATTCTCAACTCTAGAAGTGTTACTAGTTAACTTTACATCATATATTTTTCCAAACTCAACATCTCTAGTAAAAGATTCAGTTACATTATTATCAGCACCATATGATTTCTCAATACTAACATCCAAACCCTGAATAGATGCAGTTGCACCATATAATGATGCTGTAGATAATTTAAAATCAACAGAATTACTTGTTGGAAAATCACTTAACTGTTGTGCTTTTGCAACCTTTTTCTTAACAGCAAAGTTAGTAACATCAACTCTAACTTTTTTAAATCCACCTTCTGAAATATTTACTTTGGTTTCTTCAGGAGGAGATAATACATTACCAGCAGCACCACCAGATCCTAATTGATATGTTGCTATCTGTTTATTATCAACGTAAAGTGATCCACTATTATCACACTGTATCTTGAAAGTATATTCACCTGCATGAGGAAACTCAACATCCCATTCAAAATAATACTCTTGACCAGGAGTGTCCTTAGCATTGGACATAGGTATTGGTGATATAGCATACCTATTCATAAAGGTATCAACATCTGTTCTCCATAATTGACCATTCATCCAGACTCTATCATTTACTATATTTCCTTTAGAAGAATCTGCTGCTTCATCATACTTACCTTTAGGATCTACTTTAGCAGCCCATGCCCAGTGACTTACATCATATTTTGCTCTTGTATTTTTTCCTGCAGAGGTTACTCTTAAAGGTAATTCGGTTCTACTAGTCCAAAAAGGATTTTGATTTTTTTGTAGGAAAGCAATGTAATCATCTACCTGTTTTAAAAATGGATCCTCTTGATCACCAATGTAGAGTGATGGATTCCATTCTCCAATATCACTACCATCAGCACCATATCTTTTACCATATTCAACATTATCTTCTTGGCATATTTCATAGTTTTCAAAATCTTCTTCATCATCATACACAACAAATTGACTATATTCTTCTTCCATTATAGCAGTAGCAACAGCACCTGCACCTACCCCACAAGGATCTTTAATACGTACTATTGGTTCAAATTGATATCCAAACCCACCCTCAACTACATCTACAGATGCTATCGTTCCATCTTCTAGTATCACAGGATTTGCTTTTGCACCTATCCCACCACCACCTGAAAATATTACCTTGGGATCATCATTACAAGTTTTATCTACCTTTATTCCACCACAATCGTCTGCAATTACATCTATATCATTCGGTGTTAATTGATTTACTTCATTAATACCAATATACTTTATATTCTCTCTGTTTCTAAGAATAAAAACCGTACCTGGATTTGCTTTAGCATAAGTATTTGCCTCACAAATAGTAACTCCACCTACAAATCCTCTATCCGTAGAAATATAACCAACCCTGATATCATCCTTCGTCGGTGCGGTAAAAATATTAAGAGTGGGTTTATTATCTGCCATAATGAGTATTTATTAGTAACTTCCAGAAGCACCTGAAGCACTACTTGAACCAGTCGAATTATTATTTGTACTACCACTTGAACCACTACTACTTTGTTGATTTTTTATTAATGAAACAGTTTTCTTAAGAGTAGGTTCAGCAAAAGGTAATGCCTCTTTAGCAATAGAAGAAGTTCCTTTTTTAATAAGATCCCCAACTGAAGGAAAACTTGGGATGTCAGTATCAGGTTTTCCTTCTCCACCACTCGCCAATGTGTATAGATCAGAAACAGCAGGGTTTGCTGGCAGTTCAAATGGGAATATATTTGTTTTCATATTTTCAAAGTTAAGAGCAGCAGTCATATTACCCATTATGTTTCCAATATTCAAATTAATATTACCAAGTTTTTGTGGTTTAGATCCCCCACTCGAACCACTAGTTGCTTCTACATCACCAACATCATTAACTGTAAGAATTAAAATTGTAGCATCATCACTACCACCTAGAATAGTATAAACATCCCCATCAACATACCCATTACCTCCTTGATTCAAGGTAACTCCACCAGGTTCTCCTCCAGCAGGAACAATTGGACCCCATACAGCATCAAGAGTAAACTTAGCATCAAAATTACCAGACTGAATAGTAAGTTCATCTCCTTTACTATATCCATCTCCCTGTGTATGAGTAAAGATAGTAGTAATTTCTCCTCCTGATGTTATTATATTAACTTTCATACCTGTTCCCGTTCCACCATTACAAACAACTGCATTAGCATTTGTATATCCTGTTCCTTGGTTCACCCATGTGAAATCTATTGATCCTGATCCTGTTCTACCAAGACCACCTCTAGGAACTACAATATCAACTGTTAAACCCTGACCAGAAGCCATTGAAGTAGTAAATCCTGACGCTACTGATCTTCCACTATCAAGACTATCTTTAAACTCCGTACCAACTCTCTGACTAGTCTTATAGCGAGTTCCACCAACCACATTATCCAATACTTCATCATCAGTAAGTGTTAAAACCTTACCCGCATTTGTATCCTCACCTGCTTTTGTTTCCAAGTCTGCATCCATTCTATCTAATTGTCTTTTAACATCTCCAAGATATCCAGAGATTCCTGTCAATGTATCAGTATTAGATTTGATTATATCTTTTTCAACAGTAGATATTGCTTGCCCTATTATACTTTCTGCTGAACAAATAGGAACCTCTGGATGAGTGTTATCCTCCTTAACTATAACAGTTTCTGTAATTAAATTACCAGTATATGCATCTCGAACTTGTCTTTCAGTTGTAACTCCTACATTTTCAATTGCATTTTTTATCGCTTTAGCCTCAAGTTTATTAAACTGAAAAGCATCATCCAATATACCTTCCATTAATCCAGAGAGTTTATTAGTAATACCATTATATTTTTTAAGACTATTCTCATTAATGAGATTCATCATATCACCCATCTCACCTCTCATACAAGAAGGTAATTTTGATATAGCTTCAGTCAGTTCTTCATTTAATTGTTTACTAGAATATTCCATCATCTTATCCATAATAACCTTCATATATTTTGACATAGATCCAGCAGAGTCTTTCATAAAAGCGTTAATATCATCTTTAGATGGTGCTCCAGAAACTGCATCAGAATAATCACCGATAGATCCCAAATATTTTTCCATCTTTAATGCTAGATTTTCTGATACAGTTTGCATTGCTTTGATAGAAGATCCTACCATATCATCAGGAACTATTAAAATTGTTTTTTCATTATACTTATCATCTTTTTTTATATCATCTGCTGCTAAAAGATGTAGTGCATCCGCACACTCTATAGTTGCTCCAGGTTTTGGTTCAGAAGAAGCAGAGTTTGATTCCAGAACTCTTTTCTCCATCCCAAGAGTAACTTTCTTTCTTATAAAATTATCAATCTGTTCTTGAGAAGGATTTTCAGAACCAAGAAACTTTTTCTTAAGTTCATTAGCCATACCCTCAACTTCAGACTTTGCACTAGCAAGATCTGCTAACTGTGATTGGTTAGCATTTTCATTCAAAGGTAATCCAAATTTATTTTTTGGAGTATCACTATTCAGCGTAGCCTGTTCTTTTGATGCTTGCTCATCCTTGGGTTTGTCTGCTGATTTATCCTTGTCACCAATCGTTGTCTTTGCATTTCCTTTTTTATCTTCCTTTCCTTGAGCAGTTCCTGAATCTGCTGTATAGTTTTCAAACTTAGTATTTAATGATGTCTGTGCATTATTACCCAACACTCCCATGATGACAGGAACTTGCATGTCCTGACCATCCATCCAAAAACCAAACACAAACATTCCTTGACGGAGGTTTGCAGTCTGAGTAGACCCTGCTTGTCCCCCACCTGCGGTGATAGGGTACATAATATTTGCCCAAGGCAATTGATCAGAAGGAATAGTTTCCTCCTCTTTATCATGTACCCCAATAATTCTTACTCTATATCTCTTACCCCAACCTGGTATTGAATGTTTGTCCTTAAATTTACCAGCGAGCTCATTATCTCTCCATGAAGAATCATCGGCAATCTGTCCGATCCACCAATAGAAACTTGTTCCAACATAACCTGGATTAAATAATGATCCCCCTTCCATAGATTAATCGTCGTATACCTTACATTCATCCGCATCAGGATGATTATCACAATAGATTTCTAAGTGACTATCCTCATGTCTAGTGTGCCAATCATTAATTTTACCTTCATTAGTATCTACTTTATCATCCTTATGATACTCATCATAATAAGCATGAGCATTCTCTAAATCTTCTTTTGTATATTCATGCATACCATGATTGATATGCTCCTTCCCATCCTTGGGATCAAGATAAACTTCGTGTTCTAAATCGTGTTTTGGATTAGTCATAGTAAGTTAAGTAGGTTTACCTTTTCGACCAAAAGTATCTCTCACTAAATTTAATTTTGTGTAAGTCTCCTTTGGAGAAATATAGTGACATAAATCTGCTATAATATATAGACCGCCACTTTCCTTATTCACATCATCATTTTTAGTGTTAGATTGTAGTTCTGGTGCATCTACAAATATAGCATCTCCTGCGTGTAATGAAAAGTCTCCTGGTATGGTAATTGTGTTGATAGACGCAAATAGTTGATTGTATCTCATCACAGACTGAGCAAGAATCTTTTTAGTTTCAAAGTTTTCACTCCTACATTTAGTAAGTTGCTCTTTAGTAGTATCTACTGGTTTATCTTCACCCTTAGAACCTGTAGGTAAAGTTCCTGTATCAAGCATCATAAACATTGTTCTAGAAAACTCTTTCTTATCACCCTCTTGAGTGAACTCTGGATTAAAAACAGGCAAGTTTTTACCAGCACTTTGTATACCACCCTTCTTCTCTATTTCTTTTGCTTCATTTGTAATGACTTCATAAACACAATTAAAAGGATTAAACATTATAGTGCGAGTAGAATATGCACCTATCCTCAATTTATCTTTTACATTCACTGCATTTGCTTTTTCATATTCCAATGCTTTTATATCATATCCTACAGGAATATCATTAACATCTGGAGAAGGAGTATCATTATAGATAATAGATTTTTTCTTCTCTTGACTTAATAACTTATCAATAGATTTGAACTTTATACCTTCTGATGTTTCATAGAAAAAGAAACCTGCAGTATTACCTGATGAGTTTTCTGTAGAAGGAACACATGCTTTTGAAAGATAGTTCAACATATAAAAAGGTTTCTTATTCAATCCTAAAAAATTATAATTGTTCTGAGTCTCTTCTATATCCAAATCTTTCTCAGACTTAAGAACTTCTGTCAAGATAGTTTTAACATGTTCAGATACCTTTCCATCAAATCTTCTACCAATTCTAACTTTTTCATTCATAAAAAATTCTTTTGATGCTAAATCAAGTGCTACTCCTGATCTAGTACTGTCATCAAGAAATGGTTCTATTTTATTAACATACAACGTCAAGTCCATCTCAACTTTATTATTATCTTCAAACTTTAATGTAACCTTCTCTTGCCCAACAAGAGGCAATCCATCTATAACTGTTTTCTCATCAATAGAGTTTCCACTATCACCATAAATGACTGTTGCTCGTACAGAATCCTGAAGAATGCTTTCGTAATAAAGCAAGCTTACCATTCCTGTAGAGACATCTACAGTTCTTTCTTTATCTTGATTGGAAGCAATTGCGATAGTCTTTACTTTCGCAGGGGTCGCATTTCTTGTTGCTACTTTATTAGACATTTAATATTACCTCTTACTACTATTTAACCAATCATATCTAGAGAGGCATAAGCATCCTCACTAGAATCACTACCACTATTGGTAACAACAGTACTACCAGATCCACCCATACTAGTATCAGTTACTCCAGGTACAGGAACTAAAGCAACTTCCACACCTGTCTCCTCATATGATGCTTTTTTACTTACATCTTTATCAATATTATTTTTATCAGATGATTGTTCTTTAGATATCTCTGCAGATTTAGTTCCACTATCAGAACTCTTGCCTCCACCAAACATATTAGGGAAGAATGATGCACCCATATGTTTAATTAATTTACCAGTTCCAAATGGTGTAAGTAAACTTAGATCAGGTATTTTTGTAACTCTACCCTCAGAATCTGCTAAGAATGGAAGAAGTTTTCCTAGTATCGTTTGTCTTCCTCCCCCTTCAGGAACTAATATTGATGGGAAGTTAGTAAAGAATCTACCTATACCATCTTTAAAGAAATTAAATATAGGTTCTATGAATGTGTTAAATGTATCTTTTAATTTCTTCCCTGCAGCTTCTACACCACCACCTAACATCAATTCATATAATAAATCACCAACAAATACACCAATCGTTTCTCCTATCAATGTTCCAAGAATAGGAATAGGTATAAATGTTCCAAGTGCTCCACCTAATCCAGCACCAACAGCTTTGAATAATGCCTGACCAATTGGTTCTCCTGATAGTAATGAAACAACTGCAACAATAATAGGACCAAGAATCGGAATCCTTTTTGCAAATCCCTTAACTGCAGGAGTTGCTGCCTTTAATGCAGGTGCTACAACCTTTGCTGCAGGACCAAATATCTTTGCAGCAAGTCCTCCTATCTTACCTCCTACTACTCCAGCACCTTTACTAAGAAGACCTGTACCTTTACTAAGTAAGTTTGAACCAAACTGTCCTACTTTACCTAGAACTGCTTTAATTGCTTTTCTTCCAACAGGACCAATCAATCTTTTTACAAAAATTAATGCTCTTCTAACTATATTACTAGCAAATTTAAATGCATTCTTTATATTTGAAACGATTGCTTTAAATATTTTCTCACCTAATATTTTCCATATCAGAAATCCTTGAATCAAATCCTTTATATTTGTCATAAAGGTATCAAACTTCTTTGCACCATCTTCACCAAACACACCCTTTACTAAACCTCTACCCATCTCAACAAGTTTATATCCCCAATCAACTATAGTTGCAAAAGCATTGAGAATAAATCCAGCAACCTTCATAAAGACATCAGCAACCGTTCCAAGAATTGGAAGGATCTTCTGTAACATTGGTAAGAACTCAAGCATTCTCACCACTACAAATCCAAAAATAACATTAGATATAAAACTAATGATAGAACTAAAGATACCTTGGCCAGGTAATTTTATCTTCGATTTACCCTTTGCTTCCTTTGGTTTTTTCTTTTCTAAATCTTTTTCTGCTGCATCTAGTTGTGCTTGTTCTTGTGCTTTTCTTTGGTCATCTAATTGTTTTTTCTGAAAAGCAACACTATTTCCTAAAAGACTTTCTACCTGTATAACACTAGTCTTTATGCGAAGAACCATTCCTTCTAAATTATCGCCACCAGATTGCTGCTGATCACCACCAGCATACTTTTGAATTGCACCAGCAGGACTAGCAACTAATGATGATTTTGGTATGACCACAAGTTCTCCTCCTTTCTGTTCACCTCCACCATTTCCACCACCCATCATCTTCTGAGCCGATGCTCTTCTTGCATCAGTCTTTTTCTTTCTATTCATTAACTTATTAGTGGCAATCCTTCTTGCTCCACCACCAATCGCATTTGCTGTACCTTTTAGAACTCTTCCTAACATAATATTATACCGTTAACCCTAAGATTCTTATCTTATTCTGCGACCTCATTGTTGCAGCATCAAAAGATGGAATGTCTCGTGCAGGAGTTTCACTAGGAGTATATGAACTAGTACCACCAGCAGATTTCAGAGCACCTTCTATAGTTTGTGGAGGTTTACTCGATGATGGAGGATCAATCTTTTGTCCCTCTTTAACTTTGTCTGCAATTTGTGCTTTATTACCACCACCTCTTCTATTAAAGAAAGCACCATACTCTGCAGTACCAGGAGTTAAAACTGTTTCACTTCCATCCATTCCAACCACAGTTATTGGTGAACCAGTTCCACCAAACTTAAATTGATTTATAAGTTTTTGTTTCTGAGCTCTAAAGTTTTCCCTTCTACTCGAAACACTTCCACCACCGCTAAATCCTTGAATAGGAAATCCTAAATTAGTATCACTCTTATTCTTTACAATAGAACCACCTTGATAATAATTTTTAACATTACTATTTTGCTTTACAGTAGGTTGATTAGTACCACCAGCAGCAGCGTTCATATTTGCAAGAGCATCAACACCATACTGCTGAACTGCTCCTCTACTCATCACAAACTCACCTTCAGTAAGCATAGCAGGAACTCTATCTACACCCTTCTCTCCTTGTACCTGTCCACCATTCTGACTCACTACTGGACCACCCTTTGCCATCTTCTGTGGTTTTTCAGATACTTTACTTATATCTTTTTGTGATTGTTCAGCACCGCTTTGAACCTCAGAGAACTGTGCTGAAGTTTCTTTATTGTTTTCTGCATTATCTACATTATTTTTTCTATCTTTAGGTGAAACATATTCCTTTTCTATATCTGCTTCAGAGTTTTTCAAACTTTTATTAAACTCACTTGTCCCAGACTTTATTTCTTTTTCTACACTCGGACCTATTCCAAAAATAGATTTCACCGCATCTACTATCTTAACGCTTGCCCATGTCACCAAAGCAATTGTTCCTATTATAAGTCCTGCTGGACCTAATAATCCTGGTAGAAATGCTATGAGTCCTGCTAATAGAACTGGCCACCAATCCTTTATAAACTTAAATAGACTCTGCACTTTGCTAAGATTCTCAGGATTAGTGAACCAGTCAAAAAGACTCATTGCTATCCTTCCCATGAATATGGTCTTCAAGAAATCCATTACAGATTCAAATACACTCTTGAAAGGTTTTAATAATTTCTCACCAATTCCTTTGACTGGACCCATGAGTTTCTCAAGTCCACTCTCTCTTTTCTTTGCTTCTTTCTCTTCACCTGCTCTTCTTGCATCTTCAGCAGCATCCTTCTGAAGATCAGTCTGCCCAATTAAAGACTCTTTAATCCTATCAACAGATTCTGCAATTGCTTTAAGTGGACTTTTTATTCCCTCCAACATAGGAGACTTCTGTGCATCTTGTGCAGGTGGTTCTATAACATCTTTTGAGAGTTCTCCTTCTGATTGTTTATCTCCTAACTTAAATCTTCTCTTTCTTTCTTCAGGACTTACATATTCTCCTGATTGATCTTTACCAAATACTCTTGATGAATAACCAATATCCTTTGCCTTTATCTTTTTCTTTTTAACTTTGAGTGATGGTTTCTTTTTCTGTGGGATTTTCTTTCCTACAGGTGTTGCAGGTCTCTTCTTTTTCTTTGCTGCTGGTTTCTTCTTCTTTGGTTTTGTCTTTGCTTTTGATTTTGTATCACCTACTTCTTCCTGATGATCTTCCTGACCATCTTCTCCAAGAATATCACCTAATAAATCATCTATACCTTCTTTTGCTTGCTCCTCTGCTGCCTGTTGTGCTTCTAACTCACTTAATCTACCTTCAAGTCCAAGAACTCTTGCTAAAGTTTTCCTCTGCAATACAAAGGACTTACTTAATGTCTTATGCAATTTAGCAACTTCTATACCCAATCCTTTTTCAAGCCCACCAACTTTACCCTCTAACTTAAAATGAGGGTCATGAGCACTTCTTAAAGATTGTATTAGGTTATTGCTGCTAGGCATTCGCTTGTTGCTGTTTGCGTTTTAATTCTTCTTCTTCAAGATGTTGTTGGAGAAGACCCACATAGATGTCTCGTTCCCAAGGCATCATATTTTCAATCTCTGTTAAGCTATATTTATGATACTGCATCAAGGCAAAATTAAGTTTGAAATAATTAATCAAACTCATATGCACCATACCTAAGCGAAAAAAGATGCTAACCCTTCTAAAACAACTTCACTTTTAACTTTTGTATTTGGGTTAGTGACCTCAAGAGTGTGTGATAATTTAGGCATGGTCTCAAAAAACTTTTCAATCTGTTTAAATTGAGATGAGTTCATAGATTCAAGAAACTCTTTCACTTCTTTCTTGGTACAATCAGCAGTTGCCCAGACCTCATCCTCTGTATAGATCTTATCAATACAGGTAGCAATCAATTCAAATGATTGATCCATTGCATTCTTTTCATTAAAATCAAAATTATTTTTAATGAATTGATCAAGTGAAGGATACCTCATCTCCATCATCAAGTTATCATCTAACTTAATTTGATTATTATGTTCATCACTTTTTTGAATCTGTATGTCATCTAAATTGATGAAGATAGGCACGTTTGTCTCTTCATCATCAGGACATATAATATTAACTTCCAACTCTTCTCCCACAGACTTACCTCGAATGTTGAGGAATAAGTATTCAATATCAAATGTAGGAAGAGTTTCTACTTTAACTCCCTTAGTTAGAACACAATTTTTTAATACTGCTTTGATAGCAGTAGTAATCTGTTTAGTATCTTCACTCTCTAAAGCAATAACCAAAACCTTTTCTTCTTTAACTAGAAATGGTCTATAAGATATGGTTTTGCCAGTCGAAGGTAATTCCAACTGATAAGTTGGAGTCGCAATTTTTGGTAAAGGCATGATATTCTATAACAATGTCAGTGTATTTATTTAGAAGAGATTTCCAACAACACCTCCTGCAATATCTCCTAACAAATCATTACCAGTTAATCGATCTACAATACTATTAGCAGCATTAGCAGCAGCTATTTGGAATGGATTATATCCAGGTGTAGAGAAATATGGTTTTACTAAGTCTGTTGAAACAATATATCTAATATAAGTTAATGAAACACTACACTGCAAAAGAGAAGAACCATCATAAGAAACAGGAATAGATGTTATTTGTATAGGAAAACTCTTTACAAACTCATATGTCATTGTATTCTTATAGTCTTTTTCAAATTTAATAACCTTCAATCCACTCGCAGTGTATCCTCTATTCCCTTCTGGATATTTCACTCTATAAGTATATGAATTAGATGTGGCATCCCTCTTATCTTCATTCGTAATATAAGACATCCAATCTTCAAAGAACCTTATAGGTAAATAATTTTCAGCATCAACATAGAAGTTTAAATCAATTCTATCATCATACACTCTTCTATATGCATGTCTCTCAGTTACTCCATGAAAATCATTATCAATCTGGTGTGTTGCAAGAGAAGATCCTGGCAGCACTGCTTCGGAACACATCAATTGCATTTTACCCTGTCTCTGCTGACCTGCATACTTACCTCTCAACCCATTAGGGATGCTCAACTCCACCTCAAAATGTGAAGTTGTTGCTGGTCGAAGTAGATTAGCTTTTATGTCAGATACTGACCTTCTAGTAGGCATCTATAAATAATTTTTAACCTTATATATTATGTATAAGAGATGGCTGAAAGTAAAAAGAGTTTATTTAAACCAACTCGTCCCAAAAAGTACAAAGGTAATGTAAATAATATTATCTGTCGTAGTTCTTGGGAGACTAAGTTCTGTAGTTGGTGTGATCTAAATGAAAATATTATACAATGGGGAAGTGAGGAGTTTTTCATTCCATACCGTGCTCCTGATGGTAAGACTCGTCGTTACTTTCCAGACTTTATCATCAAGGTAAAGGAAAGCAATGGTCAAATTAAAACCTATGTAATCGAAGTTAAACCATTGAAACAAACAAAACCACCAAAGGCAAAGAAAAAAGTAACTCAGTCATACATCTATGAGTGTAAAACCTATGCAACTAATCAAGCAAAATGGAAAGCAGCAGATGAATGGTGTAAAGATAAACGAATCGAGTTTAAGATCATTACTGAAAAAGAGTTGGGTATAAGATAATGACAAACTCATTTGGTTTTGATGAACAAGATCTAAAACAACATCCTACTGAAAGAATAGAAGAACTTATGAATATGGTTCAGGAAGAGAACACTAGTGACCCTGAAGAAATAATGTTAATGATTATGGAAGTCTTCAATCAAACAGTAACTCCTATTCCTGAAGTAGGAGGTTTCTATACCTTTGTGTATAATGCAAAGACTCCTAAAATAACTTACGATCAACATCCATTAATTGCATGTGTCGATTTATTCTCATGGGGATTCAGAGGACTTAACTTTCATTGGCAAAAATATAGGAACTATACATGGAGTGAACTTGCAGGACAACTCTATATTGTAGAGTATCAAGAGTTAGATGAACTACTTTCATTACAGTATGGAAAGTTTCGTCTAAATAACTAAAAAGAATTTAGAATATTGTCAGCAACAATCACAGTTACAAGTTCGCTATCCCCTGTGCCAATAGTAACCACAGAAGGAGGAAGAAAACTTAAATCAAAACTATACATCGGATCAGAAGTCACTCGAACACAAAGTGCTACTGGATTCGTGTATAGTAAAAAAATAATAGCATATACAGATGCCAAAGGATCTGGTGGTGTAACAATTGGAACGTCAAGTAGCGATAATTCAAAAGTTGTTTGGGATACAAGCACTGCCTTGGGTCAAAAAGCAGTTGAAAATGCAGAAGCAGTCAATTCTGCATCGGGTAATCAAGCAAGGTCATTAGAAAAAGATCTTGTATTCACTTCAGAACAGAGTAAAGATTTTAATAAGATAGCAAACTCAAATAATACAGCAGTAGGATCAGGAACAGATACTGGAAATACTTCCGATGGAACATTAAAAGAAAGTTCAATTGCTAGTAGTAGTCAATCTTCTTCAGGAAGTAGAAGAAACTTTAGAGGTACTAGTAATTCTCTTTTAGTATTCCCCTCTGCATTAAGAGGTTCTACAGAACATGATGTAATAAAGTTTACTAGGTTAGAATATGCACCTACAGGAGTAAGTAATGCAGGAAGTGGATTTGGTTCCCGATCAAGAAAAAGTATTGGAGATAGAAAGTCATTAGGAACAGTTGTATTACCTATTCCTGGTGGAATAAATGATCAGAACCAAGCACAATGGGACACTGGTAGTATGAATGCTGGTCAACAGGCACTTGCACAAATAGCATTAAAAACTATTGAGGATGGATTTAAAGAAGGAGCAAATGAAGTAACAGATACCTTAAGAAAAATTGGAGGTGGTAAAACTGATGTAAGAAAAGCACTTGCTACTACAATAGCTGGTTCTGCTACTGGAGATAATGCTGCTCTCTTACAAAGAACATCAGGGCAAATAATTAATCCAAACATGGAATTACTTTTTGGCAATCCACAACTAAGATCATTTAGTTTTAGTTTCAAATTATCTGCTAGAGATGAAGGTGAAGGTGCTACGATTTTAAAAATTATTAGATTTTTTAAACAATCAATGTCTCCTAAAAAAAGTTCTAGTAATCTATTTCTCAAATCTCCTGATACATTTAAGTTATCCTATCAACAAAATGGAAAAGAACATAAGGGGTTAAATAGATTTAAAGAATGTGCATTAACATCCTGTGGTCTTGAATATACACCTGATGGAAACTATGCCACATATAGTGATGGTGTAATGACTTCATACCAAATGACTCTTGCGTTTGGTGAACTTGAACCTATATTCCAACGTGATTATAAAGAATTTTCTAACAACGAAATAGGTTACTAATATGTCAAATTATTTTAAACAAGTTCCAGACTTTGAATACGTTAGTAGACTACCTGACGCTAAAATATCTGATTATGTTACAGTAAAAAACCTATTCAGGAAAGGAAAACTTAGAGATGATATACTCCAAGATCTAACACTCTTTACAAAGTATCAGATACAAGGAAATGACCGTCCAGATAATGTTGCTTTTGATTATTATGAAGACTCTAATTTAGATTGGTTAGTATTAACTTGCAATAATATAATCAACATTCAATCAGAATGGCCACTTTTGCAAGTAGATTTTGATAGATATTTAATTGAAAAATATAATAGTTATGAAAATCTAAATGCAGTTCATCACTATGAAACAACCGAAGTAAAGAATAGTTCTAATGTAGTAATAGTCAAAGCAGGTCTAACATGTGAATCAGATTATTCAATTAGTTTCTTTGATACAGATCAAGGAGGATACACCACAAGAGCAGATATTTCTGTTCCTATAACAAATTATGAATACGAATCTAAAATAGAAGATGCTAAGAGAAATATATTCCTACTGAAACCAAAGTATCTTAATATTGTTAAAGATGATATGGATGATATCATGCCATACAAAAAAGGTTCCACCCAATATGTGAGTGAAACCTTAGTTAAAGGAGAAAATATTAAACTATATCAATAACTACTGATCCGCAAGTTTCTGAAAATAACTTAGTGTGTCATCTTCATCTGAACTAGCAGATGCTATAGGTGCAGCAGCGACTGGTTCTCTACTCTTAAAGTCAGGAGTGAATGATCCACGACCTTCACTTTCACCTTCTAGTTCTTCATCGAAGACACGACGAGCAGGTTGTTTATGTCCTAGAACATAATCCAAACGCTTCTTCAGGTCATCATATGACTTGAACTGATCCGCAGCAGTGACAGCAGCAAGAGAATATTGCTTTGTCCATAATGCTTCTAGTGCATCATCGTCATCAAGCAATGGTGATACTGCATCGAACTCTGACTTATCATAGTTCCAGTAACCATCCTTCTTCACAATCTTCAACTTGAAGTTTGCACCTTGCCAGAAGTCAAAAGGATTGATTGCATTTTCATCCTCAAACTCTGGTTGCATTGCTTCCATAACTTTATCAAAGATCTTCTTACCAAACTTGTAGAGGAATACTCCACCCTCATTCTGAGGATTGGTAGG
>VTLG01011492.1_pt1 | contig 19612 bp, 19 predicted proteins | sample 4694571 | NCBI WGS metagenome assembly VTLG01 (sample SAMN12604809, study PRJNA352737) | marine metagenome | biome: ENVO:00000447; feature: ENVO:00000209|ENVO:00000569|ENVO:01000036; material: ENVO:00002151; isolation source: viral sequences binned using virsorter ...
CTTGTACCTTTTACATGCCTTCACTATCGTATATTAAGTCTTTAGATAACTTTAGTGAAACTACACAATTCGATGAACTTGAAACTTACGATAAATTATTAGATGTTGAAAGGATTATACAAAATCCTTCAAATGTATCAGCTACACAGCAAACTACTGTATTTACATTTGCAGATGAAACAGCAGGTTATGAAGTAGATAGAATTCAATTTAAAATTAAAACTAGTGGGACATTAGATTACATGACATTAGTAGGTAATCAAAATAGTTCAACTACAAGTTTAAAGTGGGATGGAACATTAGCTTTGTCAAGTAGTGAGTTTACTATTATTGATGTACCAGTTAGAGATATAGCTGTAGGAGATACTACAACAGTATACAAAGATGGTACAGGAACTACATTTACAGCAGCTACAAATAATACTATATTAGACGTAGATAAATTGTATGGCTCATCTACTCATGAGCTAACAAGGTTTGTAATAGAACTAACAGCTTCAGCAGCTGTAGAAATCAAAGACGTATACCTTTACAAATCTGCTGAATGGAGAGTAGAGAGTATTAAAGATTTTAGAGACGAATATATGGAAGTAGGAGCTGTCAGAGTGAGAGGAGACAGAACAAGCAGGAGAAGAGCATATGGTTAGAAAGAAAGCAACAACAAGAAGAAAGACAACAACAAGAAGAAAGGCACCTGCAAAAAAGAAAAAGGCTAAGTCAAGAGTCAATGAAGCAGGAAACTATACGAAACCAACGATGAGAAAACGTTTGTTTCAAAGAATAAAAGCTGGTAGCAAAGGTGGAGCACCCGGACAATGGTCTGCACGCAAAGCTCAAATGCTAGCAAAACAATATAAAGCAAAAGGAGGAGGTTATCGATAATGCCACACCATTACAAGATTAACGGCGATAAAGTTAAGGACGAAAAGAACGGTAAAATGTCACCTGCACAAAAAAAGATAGCAGGTATGACACCACCATTCAACAAAATAACTGGGTCAGATTTTAAAGCGTTAAGAAAAAAAGGAAATAAATAAACATGGTCAAAAAGAAGTCACAAAAGTCATTGACCAAATGGACTAAACAGAAGTGGGATTACATTACTAAGGCTGATAAGAAGAAGCCTAAGTCAAAAAGAGGTCGTTACCTACCTGCGAGTGTAAGAGCAAGAATGACACCAAGTCAAAAGGCAGCATCGAATCGTAAGAAACGAAAAGCTGGAGGAGTTGGCAGTCGTGCTAAATACTCTAAAAAGGTAAGAAAAGCAGTAAGGAGGGCTAAATAATGCCATATCACACAAAGAAAAAGAAAACTAAAAAGATGAAAAGGAAAAAGTAAACATGAGAAAACATTACAAGAAAGATGGAACTGTGTTCAAAGGTGGAGTACACAAAATGCCAAATGGTCACATACACTCTGGCAAAACACATACAAAATCATCTGTAAGAATATTCCATTATGGAGAATTATCCAAAAAAGCTCAAGCGAAAGCAAGGACACAGAGAGGTAAATAATGGCTAAAACAGTTTCATGGATGTTCAAAGGTAAACGCTACTCAGGCACGTTGATACGTGAAACTGCAACGCATAAATATGCAAGAACAAAAAATGGTAAAATAAAAACCATTGTAAAAAAGAAGAGGAAATAATGGCAGTTCCAGAAAGAGTTAAAAATACGATGAAAAGATTAGGTCTGAGAGGAGTCAATAAAGCAAAGAGAACTCCTAAGCACAAAACTAAGTCACATGTAGTTATGGCCAAAGAAGGAGAAAGATATAAACTTATACGTTTTGGTCAACAAGGTAAAAAAGTAGGTACCTTAAAAGGAACAGCAGGTAAAGCAAAGAAAGGAGATTCAGCTAGAATGAAAGCAAAACGTAAATCTTTCAAAGCTAGACATGCTAAAAATATAAAAAAAGGAAAAATGTCAGCTGCTTGGTGGGCTGATAAGGTGAAGTGGTAGTATGGCAAAAGACTACCTGAATGTTATAGAACGTGCCCTCATGATGGGTATAAGTGATACGATTAACGAACTGACTGAGTCTGGTGAAGACATACATGTGTTCGGTGAGTTTCCAGAAGTAGAAGAGTTGAAGTTTCCAGCCGTGATTGTTCAACACACTGGTTCAGGATTTGAAGAACAATTTATGGGTCAACAAGTAACATTAGGGTCGTCTTCAGGTACCGGTGAAGTGTATGGTGCAAGTTATACTATTCATGTTATATGTGAAAAAGAGACAACTATACAAGTAACGTCTGGTGCTAGTTCAACTACTGACGCTAATTACAAACAAAGAAGATTGTTGAATTGGTTAATGTTGAATGTAGCTAATTCTGTTATGGATGTCAATTTCGACAACTACGAAGAAGAAGATACTCAAGTTATAGAAAGACATTTAAATTCTTGGAGTAATGTAGGTTTTATACCAGACCTTCAGTGGTATGGAGCGTCAGCTGATTTTATGATTACATTTACTAATCTGAGATAGAATGGTAGAAACCTTCCAACAAGAAGAAATAGTATCTGTTCTTACAGGTTATCAACGATACTTTGCTACAAGAAATTCTAGATTTCAAACATATTCTAAAAGAAATCCTATAAGTCAAAAGTTTAGGATGTATAATATCGCGTATAGCACTGGCGCTATACAAGAAAGGGACTCTGTTTATATTGGTAATCATGTGGCTTTATACTATTACCCTAACACAGGTACTATAACACCTAAAGAAGAAAAACAATTGACAGAACGGTTTGTTGCAAAATATCCTGCTAAAGGTGCTAAAAATTTACAAAAATTAGTAGGTGATGTACAAACTAATAAACTTATAAGTACAGGAGTACAAAACGTACCTTCACCAGAAGAGCAGATGGGTGGTTTTGATGTAGCTAAAGTTGGAGGTTACAATGTTCTATTAAACCGTAGACCCGGACAAGCACAACCTACAGATATAAGAGGTGAATTCAAAGCGGCTGGTAAGTTCAAAGCTACATCAGGTTTTCAAGTTACTACACAAAGATTAGATGACCCCGGACATCACGGTATCTACGGTAAAGGTGGTCAAGAACTTAGGACTAGGATACAAAATATAAGAAGACAAGGTGGTGAAGGTGTTAATCAACGTATAGCTAAAGCTGGACTACGATATTTTCAAGGTAGATTACCACAATGGAATGCAGCTCTCATGAGAATACAAAATCCCAGAGTCAAAGGTAGAACTGCTGGAGGTTTCACACAAGGTAGTGCATTAGGAGTTAGGAATAGAATCAAAGGTCTAACTAGTGCTGGAGGTGGTGGAGTATCTATACCACAATTGCAAAGTTATTTTACAGGTATGATGGCAGGTTCTACAGGGTTTTTTAATCAGAGTGCAGCAGAAATCACATCTACAGCTTTGGGTAATCCAGAGTTTTTTACAAACACAGGAGTTAGTTATACTTATGTAATAGACCCACACGCTCACGCAGTGTTACAAAATTTTAGAATGGATAGAAGTGGTTTAGGTGGTAAAATACAATGGGACGAAAGTTCTTTGAAACATGCTTTTGCTGTAGAGGGTATAATGGCTACAGATGAGTATTTTAAACTTGTAGGAGCAGTAGATAGACAAAACGATGCAGCTGTTAAAAGAGTTCATGCACAAACCATGCATAGGGCTAATAAAAATGCAACTACTACAACTATAGGTAAAAGTCAGGCAGCTAATACAGGTGCTCTAAAAACTAACTCTGGTAGATTACACGCTTCAATCGATTTGTTTCATGCTGATAAACATATGGCTAAACTTATCAAAGAAGGATTGATTCCTTTCTTCCAAGAAGAATATGCTAAAGGTATGAAAAAGTTCTCAGAACAATATATAGGTAGACCAGAAAGGATACAAGGATTCCCAACTAGAGAATTTGGTAAAACACAATTTAGAGCATGGGCAGCTCCATACTTGTCTATAACTGATTATAGCTATGAAGCTTTTGGTACCTAAGCTCTATTAAGATATATATATCTATATTAAGACATTATTGGGAGATTAGTAGAGCCATATTGCATGTCTGAGGGAAACCTTTATATACTACCGTGACCATATAGTTATTACTTAGCGTATCGCGAACGCTAAAGGAGAAAATAAATATGGCATATTTCCTAGGAAGAGACGTAAAAGTTGCTATAACAACTGAAGATGCTGCAGGTAGTTTTTCAAACACCTCAGGTATCGCAGCAATTGCAAATGCTGCAACCCCAGATGGTACTAATATCTGTGCTTTGGGTGATTTGACAGTTGGCAGCAACGAAATTTCGTCGTCACACGTTATGAAGGATGTTACTGGAGTAGATGTAACATTAGGCACAATAGATGAAGATATAGCTTACATGGGTCAAAGGACCGCATTGAAAGCTGAAATCAAGAATGAAACAACTGTAACCATTACAAAAAAGAGAGGCGATGGCTTCTTTGATAGTTTGTTTGCACAAGGTTTCCGATATGGAGCAGAAAGTGCTTCAGCAGTCCACGATGGATTAACACAACCGGGTAACGATTTTGGTTTCAGGTTACACGTCGTTATGAAAGGCGCAGCATCAGCTGGAGAAGTACTAACCGTTGCAGGATGTACATTCTCTGAATATTCAGTATCATTGAATGCTGATGGTGTTCAAGAAGAAACTTTGACATTCATTTCACACATCAAACCTAAAGTAGACGCAGCCCCAGACACATCAGCAGCAATCGGTTCAGCAACATTCCCACTTTAAGGAGTTTTAAATGGCTTACTTTCTTGGGCGAGATGTTAAACTCGCAATTACGACAGAGCATAAAGCTCTAGGCATAGAAATAAACTCTAGCGATGAGGCTGTAGTAGCTGGAGTCGTAGGTAACTTACTAGCAGATGCTGATTTGATAAAAAGTAGAGAATGGCCAAATGATGGAGATTTCGATGAAAGTGTTGACAATTTTGATAGTGTAGCTATTACTAATAATTTATCTAACGTTACTGTTAGTTCTATAACTAAAACTGATGACACTGCAACTGTTACTTTAACATTTAGTAATGCACCTACCGCAGATGAAACTATAGTTATAACTGACGCAGAAGGAATTCAAAGGACATATACAGCACACGCAAGCAGTACCTCTGGATTAAATTTTTCTAGAGCTGGAGCAACTTCAGCTGTTGTAGATGCTTTACAGTCTGCTATTGAAGGGCAGAGTCAAAGTTTCACAATAACTCAACCTACAGCTACTTCTTTACTATTAACAACAGATATGGATAGAGATTTAGGTATTGTTTTATCTGGTGATGAGAAAAACGTTTTAGATGATGTCACAGGTATTGATATATCAACAGAAACTGTAGATGAAGACATAGCTTACTTTGGACAAAGAACTGCATTAAAAGCAGAAATAAAGAAAGCAACTACTATTTCTATTACTAGAAAAAGGTCAAGCACAGATTTCAGTGTATTATTTAATCAAGCCAGAGGTGGTGTGAGAACATTTACAGACTCCAATCAAACAACAGAGTCAATTGATGATGTTACAGGTGCCTCAGATACAGCAGGTGTAACTGCAAATTTAGCAGGTATAGATAACCATGATAGGCAACCAGACCGTAACTACGGATATAGAGTTCATCTTATGCTGAAGGAAGGTAGTGAAGTTATGAGTATTAGAAACTGTTGTTTCCAAGAATATTCGATTTCATTAAATGCTGATGCAGTACAAGAAGAAACATTGGTGTTCTACAGTAATGTTGAACCAGTTGTATCTTCTGCAGGAACTACTGCAGTAGTAGCAGCATCTGATTTCTAGATTAAGGTATAAAAAATGGCAAAGAAAAAAGTAACGAAGGAAAAAGAAGAAAAGGCGCTAGACGCTGATGAACAGTGTGAGGCTTGTAATAACCCTGCTTGCCAACCAAAGGTTAGAAAGATAAACGGTTATTGCTTACACGACGAAAATTATCAATAGATAAAAAGGAGAAAAAAAATGACAGAAGAAACGCAAGAATATTGGTCACTTGATGAATTAGAATCATTGACCGACACAGTGCAAGAAGCAGAAGTAGACTATCAAGGTAAGATGATAAAAGTATCTTGGTGTGAACTAACTGAAAGTGAAGAACCAAAAGCAATGGTATTAGATGAAAATCTTTCAGAGGACGAAAAAAACGCTCAATTCTTAGAATTAGCAAGAGAAAAAACTAAAACTATGATGCAAAAGGCTCATGATAAACAACCAGACGGTAGTGTTTTATCAGTGGAAGTTTATGATAAACTACCAGCAGCTGTAAAGTTTGCAGTAAGTAATAAAGTATTAGGTATATCTGACCCAAACGAGCAATAGCTTTAGGTGAATCCCCTGAGATGGTATTGTTATATATACCACTCATGAAAGAATTGGGGATGTCTTTGTCAGAGATTAAATCTACATCTCGACGTGAATTAGAGGGTTTATTGACAGCTTTGTCTTTAAATAATCAGATACATCAATTTGATGGCTACACTGAAAAAGACATAAGTGAGATGTCTAAAGAAAAACCACACATAAGAGACCAGTACTTTAAATGTAAAGAATTAAAAGAAAAGTATGACATTTTAATAGGTCGTACTGTTAAAAAACAAGAAATACCCCTTTCGGGGTTATTAGGAACCTTCTAAAATGGTGATGAGTGCAATAACCGTTAGGGCGAACATGAGGATGTTGTTCGACCAACAGAGCGCAAACAAGGCTCAGTCTGACTATATGGGTCGTCTATCCAGAATGGAAAAGATAGCTACTACTAGTCTTAAAAAATCTAACGACGAACTTATTGCTGATTTTAATAGAACTATAAAAACATTAGAAGAAAAAGATAGAGCTGCTAATGAACGTATGCGTAAGAACTCTGAACGTATAACTAAACAAGTTCAAGCCAACGCTAGAGCAGCACAACATGCTTTGAAACCCGACGCATCTGCTTTTGGAACTACTAAAAAAGGTTTACAAGCGTATGTCCAACATGAAAGAGCATATAGGGCATCTTTAAAATCTATGGAAACTGCTAATAACAAATATGCAGCATCCGCTAAAAGGTTAGGTATAGCAGCTTCAACTGGTCAGTTTGATGCTGGTACTTTTGCAGGTAACACAGCAGCACAACGTGGTCAAGGTATAGCCTTGATGAGAAAACAGTTATCATTGACAGACCAGACAACTGAAGAGTATAGACAAGGATTAATTATACTTCAGATGATGGAAGAGACTCACGAAATGATAACCTTCCAAGAACGTATATTAGGTCAAGAACTTTCTAAAAATGCTAAAAGACGCATGATGGCGCAAAGACAATTAGATAAGGGTCTGATGACTCAAAATCAAAGATTCAGAGAACAAATGAGACTTTTAGCTCAAATAAATGCTTCTTACAGTCGTATGACACAGCAGTTGACTGGTGCATTTATGAACGCACTTCTAGCAAGTACGGTGGCTTTGATGACTTTTGGTTTCAGATTACAAGGAATAGTTGATACTTTCCAAGAGTTTGAAAAAGAATTGATGAACGCACAATCTATTTTCCAAACGACAAATGAAGTTTTGTTTGGATTATCAGACCAAATAGTTGAGTTTGGTACAAGATATGGTATATCTTTAGGTACAGCTTCTGAAGGATTATATACATTAGCTTCGGCAGGTTTGTCTGCAAACGATTCTCAAAAAGTATTACAGAATACACTTAAGTTATCTATGGCTGTACAAGGTGACCATGACACTATCGCTAAGTTAACCACTCAGACTATCTTTGGTTTTGGACTACAGATGGAAGAGTCTGCTGCACTTACAGATAAATTTGCACATGCTATTAACATGTCTTTAATTGAATACCAAGATTTAGCAAGTGCTGTTAAGTTCGCTATGCCTTTCTTTGTATCTACTGGTCAGAATATAGACCAATTATTAGGTTCTTTGCAAGTTTTAACTAATCGTGCTTTAGAAGCAGGTATTGCAGGTCGTGGTTTACGTCAAGCTTTAGCTGAGTTTGCTCAACACGCAGAAGATAACACCGCTGCTTTCCGTAAAATGGGTGTAGAAATAATGAATACTGACGGTTCTTTTAAATTATTAACTGAAATAGCTAGAGAATTCAGCGATGCTATGGGACCAGCTGCCTCTGATGTAGACTTGATGACGACATTACTTCAAGATTTGAACGTTCGTGGTGCTACTGCTTTTGTTCATTTAGTACAAAACGTAGATGAGTTTGAAGGAGCAGTCGGTGATTTAGCAAATTCAGCTGGTTCTGCTACAAGAATGGCAGATATACAGCAAAAATCTTTAGCTAATCAAATACAAGTGGTAAAAAATGCACTTGTGGCTCCATTTTTGCTCTCCGATAAGATGGGTAGAGCTAATGGTACAATGAATCAGTTCGGTCAATCTTTACATGATATAGTAACTGACTTCGAATCTTTCTTTATAGTAACTTTACCCGATGGTACTAAAAATTTAACAGATATGGGTAGCAATTTAAGAGACACTGTAATCATAGTATTAGAAGAATTGAGCAGTATGATAAAAGGTTTACTAGGAATGTTCGCATCTTTAAACAAAGATGGTAACAATTTAGCAGGTATGTTTTCAGCATTGATGATACCTTTAAATTTATTAGTGAAGGCTATTACTATTTTAGGTAGTGATGGTGTTAAAACTATAATAATGTTCAAAGCGTTGAACGCATTATTACCAATTACTGAGTTACACACCATAGGTAACGTATTGGCTACTGCTATGTTAAATTCAGAAAACAGTAAACAGGTTGCTATAAAGGGTATGTTACTTAGCGCACAAATAGCCTTGAATATAGGTATAGTAGCAGGTTTATACTTACTCAGCCAAGAGTCAGAAGCTATGCGAGCTTTAGGTAAAGCTGTGTTGTTTGTAGCAGGTGCCTTTGCTGCGTATAGTATAGCAAGGATGGCTTTTGACCCAACAGCAGTAGGTAGAATAGCAGTCGCAACCGTAGCAGGTGGTGCTTTAGTAGCAGGTATGGGAACTGCTATGAGTAGAGTTATGCAACCGCCAGATATGCCTACGTTTGATATGGGTGGTAGAATTATGTATGATACCGGTGGTAGTTTGGGTAGTAGACATTTCCCTGTTTTAGTGGAACCCGGTGAAACTATTATACCTAAAACTCAAAATATGTTAGGTGGTTCTTCAGGCATAACTTTAAATATACAGGGCGACATAGTAACTAATGACGCAGAAGACTTTGCAGAACGTATAGCACAAGTTTTACCTGAAGCATTAAGAAGACAAAACGACATGGGAGGAATATAATGGCATTATTTAACAGACTAGTAGAATGTGAAAAGGATACAAATGTACACTCAACATATCCAGATTGGTATGACGGTGGTAAAACTACGTTAACATCGCAAGGAGGGTCTAACCCTATACATAATTTATTAAAGTTCAAATATTCAAGTAAACCAAACTTTGGAGAAGGTGAATTACATTCTGCTAAGTTATTAATTTATCCGACTGCTTTGGCAGTAACAAACGAGTATGAACGTGAAGTAAGTGTTTACAAAGTTTATAAACTTAAACAACAGCTTGAAAATGAGGGCAGTTTAGACGCTCATACTACAGATGTACTAGCATATTCAATTCATAAATCAGAAGGTGCTGTGTTTAAAGAAGATAAATTAGTAGGTGTAGATTTAGATGGAGATGGTGTAGCAGAATTAGGTGAAAGCGTATCTATCAAAGGGGGTAGAACAATACAATATTCAAAACCTTATATCACTGTAGATGACGCTGCTCGCCTCAAAGACGGACTTATGGACAGCTTTTGGGGAGGAAAGACTAGAATTGATAATTATTTTGGTCAAGATTTAGACGGTGAAAGAGTAGTGTTTTTAAAAGCTAGTGCAATTTCAGGTAGGATGGCTGCCATAGCTAACAGTAATTATGATGGTATTGTAGAATATGCTATAACTGGTCATTTATCTTTCGAAAAAACACTATTACAAAATCAAGGAGTACTCAAATTTGCTAAAGTTGATTCTTTTCCATCACCTACATCTTTATCTGTTGCTAATGTTGTTACTGCTGATACTAGTCTTTTTAATAAAGTTAGACACAGTGAGTCTAAATATATAGGTAAAAGAGAGGTGTTGTCATCATGAGCGGATTTTTAGGTGGTTTGAAACCAGAAATAAACGAAGAAAGATTATCATCGTTAGCTACTTTTAGAGGAGAAAGTGAAGGTATACAGCTAAGAACTTTTTGGAAACAGTTTTATGCTAATGAAAATTTATCTTCTTTTATGTTTGCTCCAGTTAATAATAATACTGGTGATAGACAAGAAATTATGCTACAGTATAACGAAATACCTATGCCTGTTCAGTTTCAGTGTGTTGATATAGGTGAAATACAAGATGATTTTGGACCTAAAATAGAATTCGATATAAATATAGAAAAATTAGCACCAGCTCATAGAGTTAAACATCAGCATGTTATTGATTTGACATTAGAAAGTTCTAAAACTCTTACAGCTGGAGAAGTGTTAACACAGGGTACTTCAGGTGCTCAAGCTACAGTTTTAAAAACAGTTACAGGTACTGCACATACTATTTTCAATTTAAGAACCGCTACATGGACTAAAACAGATGGTCATGATATAACTGGTTCAGTTGCTGGTGCTTTGAATGTACACCCTACTAATGGTACAAGGGCATCACTTTATACTTTAAGAAGAGGTTTTACTGTATGTATGGCTACTACTGCTCCAACTCAAGGAGAGACGTTAGCTGATTACATACACAGATTAGAAACTACCACTATAACTAATACTAATACTTCTATCGCTGCTGGTGATGATGAAACTAAAAAATTTAATTATGCAGCTATGACTATTGGTAACTTCAGTGATAGTTCTACAGAACAATTGAGTATAGCTTACTCTGCAAATCCGGTCAAAGCAAGTCACGACCATAATAGAAACTTTTACCCATTCCATACTTCAGAATCTGACTTACACAGTGGAGCAGCTAGTAGTGGAAGTGCAGCTCAGGATAATAGATTAACTTTAGATGTATCACCTATTGCAATAACAGATGCAACTAATTTAGAGTTAGGTGAGGATTATAGACTTATTATATCTGCAAGTGCTAGTAAATTAGATAGCACTACTGATAGAAGTGCTATAACATTTGGTCTTTTCGAAAAAAGAGGTGCTAAATTTAATTTGGAATCTGCTGTACCTGTCTCTGTAGTAGATGTACCATGTTCAAATGCTATACCTTTCAATAGCAGAGGTATAAAGACTTATACTGGTGATAACAGTACAACTGATTTTGCTATACCTGTAACGGTAGAACATGAATCACACGTTGTTGTGAGAGTTGATGGTGTAGTCAAGGAAATATTAAGTCATTATACAGTTAACTCTGATGTTGATACTATATCATTTACTTCTGCTCCTGCTACAGGTGCTAGAATACACATCAATTGTATTGGTGCCCCATCTAGTTCATTCGGTGGTGTAAGTTATAGTTCATTCCCTAGGTTTTTGACTATATGGCAAACTAATGATATGGCTAGATATTATGCTGTAAATAGTGGCCAAAGTGCTTGGTCAACTGGGACTGTACAGAAAGCAGCTACAGGACATCTAGATTCTACATCTACAGATACAGGTAATTCAGGAAACAACGCTAGAACAGACAAAACCCATTTCACCCTTAGTGCTTTCGACAGTTCTGGTACTGGTGAAGATTCAATCGACCGAGCTCGAATACAAGATACAGAAAGTATTGTTTATTTAAAAAATATATCATTAAAAGAATTCAGTCCCACACGAAGTAATGCTACTAATGCAGAACAAAAGCTGAACCCCGGTATATCTACAACTGCACTTTCTATAAAAAACAGAGAGGAAAAAATTAATTCAGATTTAAGCAATTCTACTGAAGATGTTTCACTTTTAGCTTTTGGTGTAAACACCTCTACACAACTTAGTGGCGATGGAAACGCTAAATACCTTTTCTTTAACGATTTTAGAACTAATAATTTAAATACTACTAGTGCAGTTACTGATGGTCAAGTTGTAGTAGGATACTCACACGATGAAAACAAGTTAGGTAACATTTTCAACAAAAATTCACTAAACGACAGTAGTATAATGAATGGATTAGAATACGGTGACGGTGATGCTATTGATAGTGTAGAAACTAATGGTATAGACAATTTTACACAAAAAGGATTTTTAAAACTTAATTGGAACGTAAGTGGATTAAATGGTGGAGATGATGGAGCTTCCTTTGATGATAGAGAATGTGTAATAGCATCTGCACGAGTTAAAGATGTTATATCTATAGAAGGAGGAGGTACTAGTCCAGAAAGCACAGTATTACAAGTAGATGACCCTAGTGTTTTTGAATGTGCTTCAGATGAAGAATATGTTATTTATAAAATGCATGGTGATTATTCTGATGTGCCCGGAGATACAGGTACCTCGGCTAAAAACACTGTCTCTAATACTGCTAGTAAAAATATATCTGGTATAACTGCAGCTAACCCTGCTGTAGTAACATGTACTGGACACGGTTTTAACACAGGAGATTGCGTGTTGATAGAAAGCACCGCTGGTACTACCTCTATGAATGATAGATATTACCATGTGACAAAAGTAGACGCTAACAGTTTCCAATGTACTGGTTTTACCAATTCACAATCTTACACCAGTGGAGGCACTGCTAAAAAAGTTACAGTTGATATGAGAACAGGTCTTAAAGTTATAAAGATAGAAGGAGACCTCATTACTTTTGATAAGCACGCTGGATTCGGTGATTATTATTACTCTAATACATACGGAGATAGTTATACTGCTCAAGCAGACAGAGAACATCTTTTGAATGATTTGAATTCTGTCAAATCTACTAACTTTTCTAGTGTCATGATATCACCTAGACGTTTCTGGTTATATATGCAAGTTAACAATTATAATGCAACTAATAAAATAAATAATCCAACGTGGGGTGCTAGTTCTGTATTAATTACAGAAAGTACCGGAACAGCAGGTGCAACTTGGAATGAATCTTTGTTTTCAGATTCAAGAAGTTATGCTAACGCTTGGAGATTGACACCTGATGAAACCACTACTACATTAGAATTGACTAAAGATTATGGATTCGGTAATATAGAATCTTTACAAAACGCAGACCAAAGTAGACAATTGAAAGATATAACGGATATAGGTATATTAAATAAATTCGAACCTGTTGTAAATGAATACAATGAAATAGAATTTGAAAAACTTGTAGAGTTAGATGACCCTGAAGATGAAGAGGATATAACATTCATGGTATCTCCAGTTTCTACGGATACTAGAACATTAACTTATCACTCAAGAACTGGTACATATAAGCCTATGTTTGTTAGTGTGTTTGAAGATAAAATACCAGTGATAGATGATTTTGAAGTTAATCCTGATGAAGATGATGCATTTTTCCCTAAGTTTTCGTGGAAGTCACAAGATAAAGATTTATGGTATGGTTTTATAATGGTTGATGATAATAGTATTTATAATCAATATGAAAATGCCATATTGCATTATCCATTAAATGAATCTGGTACACATGGAGGAACTATATCTGCACCAACTGAAAAAATATCAGGAACAACTACTGCTATTAGTGGCGCTGTCTATGATATAGAAGGTTTAGCTGGTAACGCTGTCAGATTTGACGGTAATGATTATGTAAGAAGTGGTACTGGTTCTGCAGACCCGTTTGGTGGTGCATTGACTGAAGCATCTTTCGTTATGCATGTTGTACATGATAATGCTAATATAGCAGCAGACCAACATATATTATACAAAAACGAAGTAATTGAAGTTAAAGTAAATAATAATGATGTTATAGAGGCACATTTGTACTGGGATACTGATTCATATGTAGCGTTACAAAGTACGTCTTTGATGGTTGCAGACGGCGAAACACCTATGAATATTATAGTTACATTAGACAGTACTTTGACATCAGGTAATGCTAAGTTATTTATAAATGGTAAATTAGAAGACCAAAGCGGTTTAGCTATATCATCAGATGCTAGTAATGAACAAGCTGGTTGGCTAAGAGGCACAGGTTTAGAAAATAATAATAATCAACTTTTCATAGGTTCTGCAAACGGCTCTACTGGGTGGGATGGAAAGATAGAAGAGGTAGTAGTATACAATAAAGCTATATATCCATTTACTGGTAAGGATAATGAATTTTTATTCACTAAACCAGTCAAAGAACTACAAGATACTACGGTAGCAAGTTCAAGAAGTTATGTAGGTAAAATTTTCTTAAAAGATTATCACAATATTAGAGGTAAAACCGTTAAAGAAGTTGCAACGGCACCTCAAGTAGCATTTAAAAAAGCAGCTTTTAGGATTGATGGAGCATGAGCGCAATTAAAGTTTATAATACAGAAGCTAACGCAATAGCAGGTGGTAGTACTGGATTGATACCTGCAAACACTGTAGGTGGTATAGCAGGTGTAGTAAGTAACTCAGAAGACAGTATACCTTATTATGTATATGAAAGATACTATTATAGAATAGAAGCTAACGAACCAGTTATAGAGTTTCATATAGATTGGGATGATGGAGAAGATAATTCAGAAGATAAAAGAAACTTACAAATAATTAAATTTAAAACACCAAGAACATTTTGTGTTGTAGACCATGTCTATACAAAAAATACAACTTTCTATCCACTGGTACGTGTGAAAAGTATAGATGGTTATTTGTCTAAGTTGTATACTCATTTCAATAGTCAAAATTTTGCTAACAACAGATTGACTCCATTAGAACCTACAACAGTGTCTGCAGGTCAAAATGAATTTTCACAAGTAAGTTTACATAAAGCAGATTCTGCTCAAGTCCCACAACTTCAACCTTCGGCTTTATCACCAGTTGCTATTTTAAAATCAGACAGAAAACGTGTATTTGCAGGTATAGATAACAAACATATTGATAAAATAGCTAATGCTAGCGGCTATCCGTTACTATATGCATATTCCGAAATGAGTAGTGGTACTCAACCTATAGTTAAATTAACAGTTATGCATGACCAAAAACAAATTAAAGAATATACTATAACTGCTGCTAATGTTTTGACTGATGATTCTAGTAGTACAAATTCATCTACTTCTGATTTAGCTGTAAAACATGTACCTTTTGGTAATTATAATGATGGTTCAGCTAGAACAACTAACAGTGCGCTGTTATTGGTAAAAGCTGAATTATTGAATGCTAAAAAATTAAGTGACACTCAAAGAATATATATTAATGTAGTAGATGCTACAACTAGTGCTAATGTAGATGCAGACGTATCAGAAGATAAAACAGTATGTATATTATCTAATGGTAATCCTATCGTAGATTTGAATGACCCCTTTTATCGTGCGACAGTTGATGGTAGTGAAAGTTTTACTAGGGAATTCAACAACAGCGTAGATGGCTATCTTTTTGATGATGGTAGTATACCAGATAGGGGTGATAGAGATTCTATATCAAGTCAGGCTATACAAGCAGTATCTAATCATAGTAGTAATATAAATCAATTTACAGACGGTTTAGTTACTACCACTGTAACTAACATGGGTGGTACGCCTAATTTAGATTTATCTTATACGCATGGAAGTCACGGACATTACAAAGATTCTGATTCAAGATTCTATAATTTTTCAAGATTAGTAAGGTTACAAGTTATAAGTAACAATTCTTTGGATACTAATGATGTAGCTGGTAGACATTCTGTGATTGAACATTACGGAAAGGATAGATATACTAGCACTTTAGATGGTGGTGTTGTTAGATGTCCTTTATCCGAAGGCTCAGAAGCACTGATATTATACTCTAACGCTGACGGAGAAAGTGGAGGAGAGAACACTGGTGCTTGGTCAGATTTAGGAGCGGCTGCAATAACAAATCAATTGATGTTTGGAGGTGACGGTTCAGGTGCTAAATTACAAAATCAAGATGATGCAAATAATGCTAGTGGTGGTCCAGATAATTTCTTATTGGTAGCTAAAACTGAAACGTTTGATAAAATACATATTAGAACTTCACATCTTAATTTATTCGGTGATACACCTACAGAAGTAAGTTTGTCAGGATGGTACGCTACAACAACAGAATGGAAACCTTTGGAATTGAATGATGAAACTAATGGTCTCAAAGCTTCAGGAACTATTTCTTGGAGAAAACCAACAGAATGGTCTAAAGTTAGAAGTAATACTATAAACAGTGGCAACTGGAACGGCCCTGTAATAGAAAATGACTCAAGTAGTACAGACCCTCAATCGTTGTGGGATTTCAATGCTTATGGTATATTGATAGGTATAGGAATTAAATCTGCAGAAGATAAAATTGTAGTTACTAACGTATGGCCTTGTGACAATCAACATTCACAGGTTATATCAGTTATAGACCCACACCATGTAAGTCTTAATGATATAGCTATTGCACAGTCTATATCTTTTAATAGACAAGGTAAATTTCAAACGTTAGAAGACCGTTTTGGTAAATCTGAAATAAGAAAGATGGGTGCAAACGGTGGAATTATAACATTCGGTAGTGTAGATTTGGGTGACATCAACTCTCAAGGTAACAGAAAATTAATAAAACAATATCAACAAAACGCTACACCAGTGTTTTTAGATGTCCCACATAGAAGTGGTGAAATAACTAGATTCTTTGGTGTGATAATAGCCATGTCTGAAGACCACCCTGTAGGTAATCAGTTTCCAAAATATGCAATCAGAATGCAAATTTCACATATAATAGAAATGGATTCTACTGGTGGTTTGTTATCAGACAAAATATCAATAGGTGGTAAAATAGATGACGCAAGAAAATTCTTCCAATAATCACAAACTATTTATAGATGGTGATGAGGTATTAGCAAGTTCTTCAGGTAGAGTGGTTTTTCCGGGCAACAATCAAATCAATACTTTGAATGCTAAAATATCAAATGTTGACTTACAAAATAAACCATTGTTTAATAAAAAAGTAGAACTGTATTTAAATGAGTCAGGTATGGAAGATACCATGCCTATTTTTAGAGGTTTTATAAAACAGTTCAGTCATACGGATACTAATACATCAATAGTAGCTGGAGATGTTAGAACAGTCTTAACAGGTAAAGAAGGTATAAAAGATAATCTTGACGACAATAAGAATGCTGACGGTAAAAGTGTCGGACAATATTTATATGATATTATAAAGGATAAAGTTAATTATGATAACACCGTTATAGGTTTAGATATGTTAAGAGATTCTAACCCACCTGTTTTTATGACTGGTGTAAGAGGTAAAAATTTAGACGTTTACAATACTATAATAGGTGAATTAAAAAAATCAATTGATGATGATAACTTTACAAATCCACTTAGTTCTTTCTTAGATGTATATGAAGGTGTCAATCATAGTAATATAACTATAGTAAAAGATAAACTTTTGACAACCGCACCATCACATGTGTTTTCATACAATAACGGTATATCTTCAATAAGATATAAAAGAAGAAACCCCCCTAATACTGTTTATTACAAAGGTCGTGTGGAAAAATATACTAGTAGACCTACTGGTCAAGTTTCTATTGATATAGCTGACATTGAAGATGTAGGTGATTCTAGAAATCTTGCTTTACAAGAAATATTAGTAGCACAACAACAAAAGGATGATATAAGATTACAAACTACCAAAGCTTATGATATAGCTATTGGTAGTATAATACAACTTGATGTGTCTGACGATGATGTTTCTGGCCATCATAGAGTACAAGGTAAAACCATTACTTTCGGTAAAGGTATGGATTGTATTCTAGATTTGAACAAAAAACGTGTGAAAGTATCAGACTACATAGATTAGTAGCCTTGTTTATCACCAAAGTGTTTACTTCTAGACTTGGCAGTTCCACTACCACTAGTTGAAGTTCTTACAGGGTCAGGGTCATCAGCGCTAGTTCTAACTGTTATAGTACCAGCTCTTTGTTCTGTACCTTGTAAAGAGTGAATACCTGATATTAATTTACCATCTTTGCTAACATTAGCATTCATACCGAGTTTGCGTGTACCTGTTATTATATCTTTTTCAGATGTCACATTTATCTCCGACACAAGCCATCTCTTGTTTACCTTGAGTATGGTCCTCAAGTTCATAATTTGATAACTTGTTATAATCTATTAGGGGGAGCCCCTTTATAAGCCTTTCGTAGGAATGTACGTCTATTTCTTCATATGGAGCTAATTCATACTTACCACCGTCATATGGTAAGAAAGAAACACCATTAACTATATCCCAGTTCTGGTATACCCAGTTACCTACTTCAAACCATTCGTCATCTCTAACATATACTGTCATACTTGCATTATGTTCACACCAATTATGTTGTAAGTTTTTGTAATGTTTTAACTGGTCTAATGCTGTTACATCTTTACGTGTCACACAACCCTCTGGTGATTTGACAGGAAACTCTAAAACCCAAGTGTTTGCAGTCTCTTTTGTCTGTCCATTTTCAGGGTGACATACAATACCTGCATCTTTCATCATCATAAACAATGGGTCGTTAGCTGATATTCTATATCTTCTGATGTAATATTCTGAGTATCTTGGATGCACTCCAGACGCAGAATCTACGAGCTGTGAAACAGTACCACTTGGCTTGACACATGTAGTCGCTGCTGGCATTTTAGTTCCTAGTATACCAGATGCTTTACGAGATATGCGTAAAACACGGCTTTTAAGGGCTTTTAACGCCTCCGAGCTCAATACAGCATGGTTATCCATCTGTCCAGTCAAACTGACGCCTAAAAGCGCTTCTACATCACAGTTCTTTTTCCACTCTTTTCTGAGGTATGGGAAGTGTGTAAACGAGCTCTGTATGACTCCAAGCCATGTAGCGCATTCTACTTTGTCTAGCAAAGTATCTAAATCATCCTCTTCCCTTACGACAACTTCACTGAGATTACAGAACTGCATATCTCTGAGCATTATCTCTCCACAGGGGTTAGTTCCCTCTATTTTAGGACTGTAACGTCTTGATGGAGCTCTGCTCTGTGCAGCTTCTAGATTAAATATACCTCTTTCCCCAGTGCCTGATAGAGCTAAGGAGCCCCATTCTTTCAAGAAATCTGCAGCGGAGGGCTTTTCCCTATAAATAGCACTGTTGTTAGCCATAGCACGTTTGATGGGATATGGCCACTCCTTTGCATGTCGCATGTCTGTGTCTTGGAGGTCTGACAAGGAAATTTGTGAGCTGCGACGAACTCCACCAACTACTACGATTTCAGCTATCTGATTACAAATATCATGACATTCGAGAGTCGTAAGTTGACGTCCTTGTGCATTGTGCATGGTTTCACGGATAAAATCGTGTAATTTAATCAATGGTTGTGGACCAGAAGCTCGGCCACCCATAGTCATGAGTCTTGCTCCTTCAGGTCTGATTGCAGAGTAGTCAAAGTAAATGTTTTGACCATCATACAGGCTGTTCATTAACGTTTTTACTGAATCCGCCCAACCCTTTTTTGAGTCTTCAATCACTACTTTTTTCAATGCCTGTCCTGATTGTATTTCAGGT
>VTLG01015611.1_pt1 | contig 19610 bp, 14 predicted proteins | sample 4694571 | NCBI WGS metagenome assembly VTLG01 (sample SAMN12604809, study PRJNA352737) | marine metagenome | biome: ENVO:00000447; feature: ENVO:00000209|ENVO:00000569|ENVO:01000036; material: ENVO:00002151; isolation source: viral sequences binned using virsorter ...
CTGCTAGAAATAAAGCTAAGAAAGAATATGATTGGAATGTAGTAGAAAAAAGGTGGTTAGATTTGGCAAAGGTTATGGAAGAGAGGCACAAATGAATCTAGTATTTAATCTAGATGGAGTTATATGTAAAGAGGAAGACCCTCTACTTATGGCTCATGCTTCTCCTTTAGTAAATGTAACAGAGTTTATGCAATGGGTTTCTAAAAATCATCATATAACTATATGGTGTGAAAGAGAAAATACATTGGAAATGAAAATGATGACAGAACAATGGTTGGAATTAAATCAAATACCATATGATAGATTGATATTTGATAGACCTAAAAACCCTGTTTTTGTTGATGAAACCCCACCAAATGCAAGATATTATAGAGCATGGGGTGACAACCAAATAGTAGATATGCTATTTGAGGAATGGAAAGAATGGATACACACGCAAGAGGAATAGGAGGAGTTGGCCCTCTAGTAAGAGTCACTTGGAATGACGCAGCCCAACAAATAAAAATACACGCACTTAATGCAGATAGGTGAATTAGTTATTAAAGACCCAAAGGCTTTAATACTGGTACAACATTGGTCAGATACCGATGGAATTGATATCTTAGCAATACCAACAGATTGGTGTACTAAAATAGAAGTATTGGAAAAAGCAGGAGATGCTATATTAGAACCTACAAGGAATGAATTATGTATTATAGAGAATTTGGAATCCCAGCAAGAATCGCAAGATGCTACACAGTCGAAGAACTCGAAACGCAAGTAGATAAGTTTAACGGTGAAAAGAACTGTTATACAAGTGTATATGTGTTTGATGATGCAGCAGAGATAGATGGTAAAACCAATTATGAGTCTGCTGTTATTAACACTATGTGGTTCGATTTCGATGATAATAAGGATGTAAACAAATGTTTAAAGGATATAAGAAAATTTATACGCCGGTTCTGCAAACCACTAAAGATTACCCCAAGGATATATCTTACAGGGGGAAAGGGCTTTCAAATGAATATAGACTTCCACTCCCCTGTGGACTTGCCAGAACATATAAAGAGGGATTCCATAAAAAGTTATCTAAAACATCTGAAGAAGAAATATTTTCTTCACACTTTAGATGATATATGTATTAACAACAGTGTTTCATGTATGAGACGTATAGTTAATACTGCATATGTATCTAAGATAGAAGGGACTCCTACTGGTGTATGGTGTACACAATTTAGTGTAGATGATATAATGAAATTAGATATAGCAGCTTTATATGCTATAGCTATGGAGGATAATGGTACTACCATTCCTCCTGAAAAAAGCGCAAAGGCTCAACGTAATTTTGTAGAGTTTCTTTGCGATAAACATGATATAAGACATACAGTTTCTAACGGTATAGATTATATGGTTAACTGCTTAACTGAAGCAACAAGCTCTATTAAGCCTATGCTTAGTATAAGTAGTGAATATATTAAGCCCCCTAGAGAGTGTATAATAAAGCTAATAGAGCGTAATATAGAGCGTGGTCATAGCAGCCACGAAGATAATAAGGTCATAGCCTTCGAGCTAATTAATGCTGGATGGTCTGATAAAGATATATCTTTTGTATTTAAGAGTATCTATAATGAACCTGCTGGTAATTGGGGATGGTATACAAATGACCCTAATAAGGCAGGAAGTAAAATAGAAGCTATTAGAGCGAAAGGTATAAATAGGTACTCAGGTGATAAGTTACTTGAGTTAAACGTCTGCAATGATAAATATTGTTGTGGATAAAAATGGAATAAGTGATAAAATGGCAACATTAAAAAGAGTAGAAAAGAGACTCGGTGAATTGGAAAATTGGGCTAAAGCCCTAGAGCAAGGTTCTGGACCTGCTCAAACAATGGAGAATATGAATTGGTTGGTTGGACAAACCCGTATGTTGGGAGACAGACTTACTCAAGCAGAGCAAGCTGTTAACGACCTACAAGGTGCGATGCAACAAAACAATGAGATTCTACAAGCGTTCTTAGATAAACATGACATGATAAGAGATTGGCAAGTCTATATCGAAGAACTACAAAAGGAGGCCGAAGATGCCGTTCAAGAGTCAGAAACAGAGAGCTTGGATGTACAAGAACAAACCAAAGATGGCGAAGAAGTGGGAGAAGGAGACGCCTAAAGGCGCTAAACTCCCTACTAAAACATCTAAAGGTAAAAAGAAACGTAGAGTCAAAGGCAGCAAACGCCGCTAATATTGGCAAAGATAAACAAAGGTGAAATATTATGGCAGTAATAACTATAACAGTAGATGGAAACGCTGGATGTAAAGCAGATGTATTCGTAGCACGCTACGAAGTATACCCTAACACAGACCCAACAGGTGTATGTGTAGGATTCAGAGCTAAATGCACTCCAAACGGTCTATCTGGATATTGGGACACTGTTGTCCCTAACGCAGATATCAAAGAAGGTGATACACCTAATGATATAGCAGGATACGCATGGAACGGAGTTACCGATTCCATTACCGGTCTATCAGGAACTATTGTTCCGTGGGCCGAGACAGAGATGGTTAAGAGCACAATTATTGGTGAAGAATTCGCTATAATTGAGGAGTCTGGTTAATCATGGCTAAGAAATCAGCAAAAAAGACCGTAGAGGAAGTGGTTGAAGAAGTTAAAGATGAAGGCATAGAAGTCGAAGTCGTTGCTGAAGAACCAAAAGAGGAAACTATGGTAAAAGAAGAAAAAACAAAAGAAGTTGTTAAGAAAGATGAAAAAGAACTTATCTTTCACGAGTCTGGCCAATGGGGTTGGATGGATGACGATGGTAACTTCCACCCAGAGATGTAAGGAGTAACTATGGCAGCAAAAAAGACAACTAAAAAAACAACAAAAAAAGAAGCACCAACCAAACCCGCTATTGAAGAGCGTATGGTTGGAGGAATGCTTCGCAAGGTTGATACAGCAACCGGCGAAGTTCTGGGAGACGCAAAGGAAACTGTCTTATTAGATGGTCAACACGTCGAAGTTCCAGATGGTATGGTATGGGACACCAAGTTAGGTTGTTTCATGGATAAAGTACTATACGAATGAAGACCAGTAATGGTATTCAAACACAACGTGAATGTAAGTGCAATCCTAAAAGGGATTGTGCTTGCGGACACCGCGTATTAATTGACTATAAATAATTTTAGAATAAGCCTTTTATAGGGGGCTAATCCTATAGTAATGAACCGCATTTGGAGTGGTAAAATGTTTAAGAACGAAGTAGCAGAATTCATATATAAAAGAACGTATTCGCGTTGGCTAGAAGATGAGAATAGACGGGAAGATTGGCCCGAAACAATAGAAAGATTATTAGATTTTTTAATTTCAAAAAGACCAGATATACCAGACAAAACCATTAGTAAAATTAGGAAGTATATGTCAGAATTTGCAGTTATGCCCTCCATGCGTTTTCTATGGGCCGCTGGCCCTGCTGCTGAGTTTGACAACACTTGCATATATAACTGTGCTTTTGGAAAGATAAACACTGTAGAAGCATTTGCAGAATGTCTTTATATCTTAATGTGTGGTACTGGATTTGGTTTTTCTGTAGAACAAGAAGAAGTAAATAAACTACCTGAAATACCTGTTATTAAATCGGCATTGGGTAATGAAAAGATTCCTATCTTTGATTCTAAAGCTGGTTGGGCAGATTCAGTTAAGATGTTGATGACCAATTTATATGATGGTCAGAATATTTATTTTGATTATTCTCAGATAAGACTAGAAGGGGCTCGCCTTAATACTATGGGGGGTAGAGCGTCTGGACCACAACCCCTTGTAAAGTTACATGATTTCATAAGAGAAACAATGCACAACGCACAAGGACGTAAACTTACTACGTTAGAAGCTCATGATATATGTAATCAAATAGCAGAGATAGTAGTAGTGGGTGGTGTTAGACGTAGTTCTCAGATATCTTTAAGTGATTTAGATGATAAAGATATGCGTCATGCAAAGGAATGGCCTTTCCCTATTAAAAGAGCTATGGCAAATAATAGTGCTATATTTAGAGATAAGCCTACAGCAGCTCAATTTCTTAAAGAATGGGCAGCATTAGCTCTATCAGGCACAGGGGAAAGAGGTATATTTAATCTTGATGCAGCACAGAAGAGAGCTCCATCTCGCAGATATGCTCCATTAATCCAAGGCACTAACCCTTGTGGCGAAATAATGCTTAGGGATATGGAGTTCTGCAACTTAAGTGAAGTGGTAGTTAGAGCTGAGGATGATTTAGACTCCCTTTTGGATAAGGTAGAGACTGCTACATGGCTCGGTGTTATACAGAGCACATTCACTTACTTTCCATACCTCCGAGAATCATGGAAAAAGAATTGTGACGTAGAACGGCTTCTAGGCGTCAGTTTGACCGGTCAGATGGATAACCCCTCGGTATTAACATCGGAGGCGTTAAAAGCGCTTAAAAGCCGTGTTTTACGCATTTCTCGCAAGGCTGCCAAAGTATTGGGGATAAATGTGCCAGTTGCGACCACTTGTGTCAAACCATCAGGTACAGTTTCTCAACTCGTAGATTCTGCGTCAGGTGTACATCCTAGATTTTCAGAATACTATATCAGAAGGTATAGAATAGCAGCCCGAGACCCTCTCTTTAAACTTATGAAAGATAGTGGTATAAAGGCTAATCCAGAAGTAGGACAAAAAAAGAAAGATGCTACTACATGGGTCTTAGAATTTCCTGTTAAATCTCCAGATGGATGTCTTACACGTAAAGATGTAAGTGCCCTAGACCAATTAAAACATTATAAAAATTTACAACATAACTGGTGTGAACATAATGCCAGTATGACTGTATATGTTAGAGATGATGAATGGTTTGAAGTAGGTAATTGGGTGTATCAAAATTGGGATATTATTAATGGAGTATCGTTTTTACCCTATGATGGAGGAAAGTATGAATTAGCTCCTTATGAGGAAATTGATGCTAGAACCTACGAAAGGCTTATAAAGAAGCTGCCCAGAATAGATTATAAGCAGTTGTCTCAATACGAGCTTAACGACAACACTCAAGGGAAAGGCGAGTATGCTTGTGTTGGAGACAAATGTGAAATTTAGAGGAAACAAAAATGGCAAGTACAATTACAGGTTCCACAATGACAGTTACTATAAAGGAACAAGTTAGTCTTAATAACTGGACACAAGGAGCATCTAATGTATTATCTATTACTGGAATAGGTGAAGTAGCTAAACGCATAGTATCCTGTCCTTCAGGTAGTACTACCACAGTAACAAATTTCGGAGCAACCGTAGCTACGGCAGCTTCTGACCTTGATGTTGGAAACTGTAAATACTACAGGTTAACAAATAAAGATGACACTGTTAACATAGAAGTGGCAGTTGTTGGAGATACAGATACTAGCTATACTCAAAAATTAGGACCGGGTGAAAGTCTAGTCTTAGGGGCAACTGAAGCATTAATGAAAGGAGTTGCCAGTACTACACCAGACTTTGGTACGATGGAAGATATAGGAAGTATACAGGTTAAACCTGTTGACCCTTCTGCTGGTGAAGATACAGATATAGAATTTTTTGCAGCCTCTGCATAATAGGAGAATAAAACATGGCAATAACAGAAGATAGTGTATATTCAGGTACATCTGAAAAAGGTGGACAACCAATAGGTTTTTATTTTAACAGTGTAGCCTGCACTAATGCAGCAGAAACTATCGTAGACGACGCAATGGACGCTAATAATGATACTCTTTGTAGTATTACCGCTGGCCAAAATGCGGCTGATTCTGCACTGAGGTATGAATTTGTGTACTATATAGATGGTACTCAAATTACAATTAAAAATGTAGAATTTGGAGATAATCATGGTGATTCAAACCCACAAAGTATTGATTTAATAATACCAGCAGGAAAAAACTTAAAGGTAACTGGTGATAATAAATCCTCAGGTGCAAGTACAGAGTGTTCAGTATATGTTATTATTAAACCTTTAGTAGGTAGTATAGCAGCTTAAATATGACATTTGAAACAGATATAACAGGATATGGTCGCAAGATGGGCCGAAACGCAGGTATGACAGCCGATGGAAAAATGGATGGAGTTCATTTTTTAGCAACAATAGAAACCCGTGATAGCATCGAAGGATGGATGCCTAGTGGAAGTATATCTGTTAGAACAATGAATCCTTCTAGTGGTGAATCTAGTGGTGGAGGAGCTAACAAAGGAAATTATTGGGGAGTTAATCGAATTAATAATGTTTCTGGTTCAGGTAGTCCACAGATTTGGGACGCTGGATATCCACGTACCTAATTATTTTTACTACTAATATACTCAGCGAGTGTAGGTGGTTTTCTATTAATAGTTAGACCTAGAGAGAATCCAGAAGGTGAAAAATTAATGTCTTTACCTATAATTCTATAATTGCCAGCAAACTCCTCATCCTCAGTTTCTATCTTTATAACATCATTCTCATTAAGATAGGCCCCTTCGAAGGTTTCTATAGTATATTCATATTGATTACGTAGGTTAGCCTCAAATACTCTAGCTCCAAATTCAACACACTCAGCTGGAGATGTTAAGTTATCATTATCTATTTCTAAATAAGTTCTATCGAAAGCACTTATAGCACTGTCATGTGTAAAGGTACCTTTAACTCCATCTTTTCCTGAAACTATAACAATAGTAGGAACCTTTTTATTTATTATATTAAGATTAGTTATATTGTCATTCTCACTATAAACATGTTTTATTGAATCATTATTAAGTAAACTTTCTAATTCTATTATTAATTGGGTATTACTCCCATCATCAATCAACCTAGCTATATTAGGACGTGGTAAAGAACCAGAATTATCAACAGCTTTTTGTAGAAGAGTTTCCATAATTTCAAAGACAGTCATTATCCCCCTTAATGGTTGACTAACACTATTAATATAAGGTGTGGTGTCTCCTATATAGTCAGTCTTTATCTTAGTATCTAGGGAAGAAAGAGATATAGCCTTTCTAATTGCCTGTCCTACAGTTAAGCCATCAAGATTAGATGATTCAGTTAAAGCTATCTTAGCTATCTCTTTATCACCAGACTCTCTCATGTAACCCATACCATCTTGAGCTAAGATTTCTATATCATTAAAGGTTTCATTAGTTCTTCTTATCCAACCCCTAAATAATGGGACTGTATCATATTCGTTAAGATAAAGAGTTACTTCTTTATTCCAGAGTTTTTTCATCCCTCCAAAAGTTAAAGGTAATTTAAAGTTAACTTCTGCGGCAGTAAGGTTACCACCATATTTATAATTCCCTTCAATATAATCAACTGCTCGACCATCAATACAAACTTTAGCTATAATCTCTACCATTAGTTATACCTCCTAGAGGGAAAGGCTCAGTCATTAACTCACCAGCTACATCTATAAGAGCCACTTCTTCTACCATCATATTAAAACTATAACCTTTCAAAGCGTTAGGACCTCCAGTACCATGAGTTTCATCGACATTTAAGATAACACCCCAATATCTAACATAGGTGCCATCTTTCTGTATCTCGTCCCAATATACTCTTACAGTATTAGCATGTGCCTTTCTTATGGTATGTAAATGACCATACATACCAGCGGGGTCACTCCATTTATCAAAGTTACCCTCAGTTCCTACAGCCGTACTTGAGAAAGTAATTGTTCCAATTTCATCGCCAGTCCTAGCTATGAATACTTTACCCTTTCGAGTAATAGCTGAATAATAAGTTCCCCCTCTACTGATAGATATATCGCTAGTAATAGCAAGACTATTTAAACAATAAGCGCTGTCATCAACTTCTTTTACTATAGATGTATGTGCCTCCGTAGCGTCAAATATATTCCATAACTCAGGATAAAGAGAATCATCCTCTATACTACCACTAGCAGCTCCACTCAGAGATATTTTTAATGCGTAGAGTTCATTTGTATCCCACGCATTCTTTAAAGCTTCTGAAACCCCACTGGAAGTATCACCAACCATATAAGTATTATCCCAAGCAGCATTAGCGCCTACAGGGTAATACACATCTTGAGAAGACCCACTAATATACACTTTACTAAATCCATCTATTATATCATATATGTTTATTCTTCTTAATATACCTACTACATTAGAAGTACCTTTTGTGGGTACATTTGTACCACCAATACTAGCCCCATAATGTAAATATAATTTGTTATCAGTGGCATTATAACCATTAGCAGCACCTTTAGCTACCCAGTACATTTGGTTTTCTCCTATACCAGCACCACCTCCATCATCAGTAATAATAAACACATACTTAAAAGACCCTATATCGTCTTCAGATAGAGATGCCTCTAAAGTAGTAGCACTAGCTGCAAGTAATGTCATCTCTGCATATTTACCATAATCTGTTGCATCTAAATCATTAGTGATAGCTGTACCTGATAATGTTATATCCGCAGTTCCTGCTGTTGTCGCTGAGTCGTCGATACCTACACCACCACACAACCCACTTAGATTAGTTTTAGCCCAATCAGGTGGCATATCGAAAGATAAATATCCACTTTGAGATAAAGAATTACTTTGAGTTTCATATGTATCAGAACCCGTATTTCTATATTCCATAGTAATGGAAGTAGTATCTTCAAATTCTACCGGTTTCCAATAGGCATTCTGGGTTGATTCATCAGTATTATCCATACACAAGTAAGAAACTCCTCCTATGTTCCACGGTGTTGAGAATGAATCATCTTTAAGGTTTTTATCCACCAAACGATTTGCATAATTATTCATATTAAAGAAAAGTTTATTAGTTTTAGAAGGAAATAGTAGTAGAATATATTCATTAGCATCACGGTCAGTTCCTTTCATATTCTTAAAGGATTGATTATTCATCCCACTGAGACTAATCATATTAGTAGAACCGTTTGCTACACCTTTAGCAGTATAATCAGCTGTGTAATTAGCAGCTGTATCATAATCTATCTTAGTCATAGAATCATTGGCCCCTGTAGCTATACCGGGTGTCATTCTAAATATATAAGGTTCGTTACTAACTATAGAACTAACATTACTAGTTCCATCTTTATCAGTAGTGTTAGGGTCAGCAGAACATCTTATCATATGATATTGGTCATTAAATCTACCGAAATCATCTACTACAAATTGGTCTACTCTTTTCGATTCTCCATTATCTAAAGACCACGAAGCTCCACCACTAGCTGTAAAGGCCATATATACACCATTACTACCAGTCTGCCCATTCAAACCATCAGGTCTAATATTATTATAAGCATAAGATAATTCTTTAAGCTCTGAAGTAGCTACAAGTTGTTTTGTTTGGTCACCAAAATACTCACTTCGAGCACTCCCAGATACAGCCCATTGTTTATCAGGATTAAACCATACTTTACCTAAATCATATCTAAAAGCATTTAATGAAACATTAGAAGCTTTAGCTCTACTTTGTGAAAAGTCCATAGTAATATATCGTGTAGAATCTTTAGCTTTCTTAACAGGGCTTCCTGCGGAAACATAAGTAATAGGATAATAATAACCATCATCTCCCAGAGCAACTACAAAGGCTTTAAGATTTTGATAGGCAGCATTAGATGTATAATCTGTTGCTCCAGAGCCTCCTACATATTTAGGATTTTTATAAACCACTTTGAGAATCTTACTTACTTGACCTCCAGTTATATCAACATTATCCACTCCAGTTTTACCATCCAGAGAAGAACCACTATAAGATATTACTTGAACACTTTTTCCAGTACCTCCTACAGTTGAAGTGTCTGTTGTAGATAACATTGAAGAATCTACTAATGCAGTAATTTCTAATTTAACATTATCTATAGTGGTTAATTGTGCATCTGTACACAAAGGAGGTATAACTATCTTTATATCTTTAGGTCCTTCTTTATCAAAAAGAGAATTATCTATTCCTGATTTAACGGTCTTATTTTCTACTCTCATTATACCTGTAGCAGTCCCATCAGATATAACAATTTTTCCTATACCTGTATCTCCTATAGAGGGGGATACCTCAGTATTAACTCCTATAGTTCCTGCTGTACCACTTGTATAATATTTAGAAAAAAACCCTTTAGAATTCATGGTTTGAATAACGGGGTTAAATGTATCTGCTTTTGTATAAGTATGTTTTACTTCTATTGATGTTTGTGGTTCTGTGTATTGTTTCCATTGATAATTGGCTTCACTTTTTTTATTTGAAGCCCCGTCATCCCAGTCTATATAAACTGCTCTTACATCATCATCAGTAAAAGTCATCGTTGCTGTTACTTCTGTAAAAACGTTAGCGCTAGCAGGACTCCATGATACTCCCGTCATGGTGATGTCACCTTCCATCCAACTAAATTACTTTGACATACTTCATCACTAGCCTTACCTCTTATATTGTGATAATCAAATAAAAACATTTTAGCATTCTGTGTTTTAGCAATACCCGAAGAAGTATATGCATCTTTCTCAGCTAATGCTTCAGTATTGAAAATATATTCTTTACTATCAGCTACTACTGCCCATCGTTTATCATATATAAGAACTTCTTCTATAAGCCCATCCCATGTAAGTTTGTTAGTGGTGGCTTGCCACTGACCTCCTACGGTAGCTCCACTAGCAGGAGCACTAACAGCAGTAGTGCCAGTAACTATACTATAGTCTTCTAGTGTTCCATTAACATATAATTCAAGGGGTTGTCTACCTGCTTGTACTGCTCCAGTCTTAAAGGTAACTATAACATTAAGAGGTTGTTCTCCATCACATAGTTGAATAGAGGTTCCTTGTAAAGTGACACCTCTATGTTTAGCTACTACCTTTTTAGCAGAATCTAGGTATACTTCAAATCCAGTGTCTACTCCATAAGAGCTCTGGTCAAATAAATAGTTACTTGCGTCGCTTGTAGCAGGTATAGCATGTATTACAAAGGTATATTCATCTTTAAGTGCTAGTAGTTGACTGTTATTAGCAGTAGGTGTAGCATTGTAACTTATTCTAGGAACAGCTTTAGTTGTGTCTGCGGACGCATCTGCTTTACCAAAACCGAAAGCATAACCAGCTAAACCAGCTATAGAGTTTGGACATTCAGTACTGGCATCAGTTTCAATGTCTGTGGAAACTGTATTAGTGTAAGTTCCTCCTACATAGTTATAATAATAATAGAGAGGATATTGAGGTTTATTTCCTACACTAACCCCATCTTGTTTATATTCATTAAGAGGTAAATGGAAACTACATTTGTGATACTTATTCTTTATGTCTTCAGTATCAACCATCAACATTCTATACCATATATCATCTCCTGTTTCTTTCCAAGTGAATTTAAGTGCGTTTAGATTTTGAGTTGTTAAGTCATATAGATTGACATCTTTTTGTAGTCCATCAAAAGCAGGTGACACAGCGAACTCTGAAATTTCTGGTAAAGAATCATGGAATTCCCACACAAAGGTAGGAAGATAATCATCTCGTAAACCTGTAGCGTCATCTCCCACAAGTGTTATAAGTTTAGAAGCAGTAACATTACTCAATTCAGCATATATGTTTAGAGGTTGAGCTGTAGATGCTCCACCACCCATCATAGACATACCACCCATACCACCACCAGTTCCTCCTCCTACTATTCCTGATATATCGGCTTCTACATATTGACCTAATAAAGCTGTAGCTTTACCTAACTGTCCTCCTGTATTCGTTTCTGCATCAAAGGAACCATAACCATAATCAGTATCTACTATTAAACTAGTTTCTTCAGAAGTACCTAGAATCCAAGGTTTTTCATATATTCCTGAAAGTCCCTTTGTTCCTGTTGCACCTGTAGAGTAGCTATATATCCACTCATTAAAAGTAGAACCTAAAGGAGATGGGTCAGCAGTAGTGCTAGGTGCTTTATTAATAGGATTAATTGACTCGTATGTTCTACGATAGTCTAAATTATTATTTATAAAGGACATATTAACCCAATATCTTAAAGGAGATATCCATAATTCAGATAAATGTTCGGCTACACATAATTCAGTTGAATCGTCATCTGCATATAATATACCTGTAGATATTGCATCTCCATCAGAATCTGTAACTACTAATTCTATCATATTATCTGGTATAGCAGTAGTTTCATCACTAGGGGCTGATAATTTAACTGTATTAACATAACCTAACTGGTTTCTCATATATTTTGCTTCAGATATAGTAGTACCATCTTGGTCATAACCAGCACCTTGTTTATCCACTCTATAAATAAGATATGTGTCATCAGAATCGACAGAAAATATCTCAGGATTATCTACCATAATTGTAGAATTAGAATTAATAGTAGTTTCATCTCCAGCGCCGAATTGATGGGAACCTTGTACGCCTAATATTTTGGCAGCTACTAATTGATTAGGAGCTTTAGCCCATCTATCTTGTATAGTAGCTCCAGCTCCAGCAGTAGTATCTGTAGTCATATCTCTACTCATACGGAAAAATCCTTTCTGAGTAAATCCATCACACGAAAAATAAGTATTAGAACCACTACCAAATGATAGTTTACCATCTAGGGCGATTCCTGCCGCAGCTTCTACTGGCCAATACGCATATCCTGCATAATCAGGACTATACCCAATTGGTCCGGCAGAACCTCCACCAAAACCATGTCCAGCCCACGCAGCCCTATTATCATTAGTAGAAGCACCACCTGATATTATCATTCCATGAGCAAATTGTCTACCTTTTGCAGTAGCTCCTAAAATTCGAGCATAATTAGTACCAGCACCATCAAGAACTCCCGTGCTGTAGTTACCAGCTTGAGGAGTCCATGCTGCACTCGGAGATATTTGATTTATTCTTCCAAATTGAGGAGTTTGAAAACTATTTAATAAACAATATATATCAAAGACATCTCCAGTTCCAAACTCTCCACTACCCCCACTAATAGGGAATCCTGTAGAGGAACCCGGAGGTTCTATAAATCCTATAGATAAATTATATCCCGGATTAACAGGAGTTAATTTACCTTCAGCATCCATACCTTTAACAGAACAAACCGCTGTATTAGATGTTGTAGGTATCCAGTCAGTATTACCATTAGAATATCTCATACCTCCTTGTGCACATGTATTATCAGAATAAGTAGTAACTGGAGATAATACTTCATTATTTTCCATATTAATAAATTGTTGCATCTTTCCAGCTTGTATACTGTTATTGTGAAGAGTATGATTAAAGTGTTTAAGTTCTATATTATCTACAAAGACTTCTACTTCAGGATTTAAAAAATACTCAGTAGTTTCAGTATTACTAGCATAAGCAGCACTAGCATTACCAAACATAATTTCGTCAGCTCCACGCCTTCTACCCATTTTATCGGTAGAATCTCCTTGGGTGAATAAATAATTTGGTTCAGCATCAGAAGCAGTTGTGCCACTATAAGTAGCTCCTAAAAATAAAGAATTGATAGCATCACTATCTCCTTCTTCGTAAGTAGTATATCTATAATTATTAACCCAAATAGTCATATGTTTAGGATATGATGCTGCCATACCTTTAGTATTATCAGCACTATCTCCCATTGCTTGATAAGCTACCTCTGTTTGAGGATGAAACATTAGAGGAACATTGATATATGGAAGTTCCTCTATAGCGCTCCCTGAAGGACCTTTATCTTTAGCTTGCTTAATAGGGCCTCCTTTTAGAGTGCTTCCTGTAGTAGCTCCTTCAAAATAACATCTTAATGGTACTCCAAATGATTCTGAATGCATACTTGTTGAATTAGTGCAATAATCACTAGGTAATCCAGTAGTCATATCTCTATAAGAGAAAGTAGCAGCCATATTTGTACTATCGTGACCCCATCTTACATCTTTATCCCACAAAAATTTCATAGTAAAGAATTCATCCAGAGGTATTTTAACCCAATGAGGCTCTAAGGTACCATTTATATTAGTATATTGATGAGGAGTCCATACTCCTCTGAATTGTACAATTGCTGATGCTGTAGTAGTATTACCAGTAAAAGGTGCACTCATTGTGAATGTTTGAGGAGAAGAAGATGTATCAACTTCGGTAACTCTTAATCCATTAGCTGGATTAGTACTCCATTCTGTATTAAGTCTAGAATCATTAGCGTAGTTATCCGACGCTCCACTAGCAGAAGTAACTAGAGCTCCTACTTGAGCAGAACAGGTAGTTACGCTGCCAGTGACCTGAACAATAGGACTGCCATTTGTAAATTTATATCCCTCATTAGCTACCCACAATCCTTCTTCGCAAGACTTTCTTGTCTTATAAGAAGTAGTTGTTACACCAGAACCTGAACCTCCTTTACTAATAGAACATACTCCAGCCAAATCAGGGTCCCAATAGCCTTGGTCATATTTAGGTTGTACTACTATTTGTTTAATTCCACTATCTCTATCAGCACTTCCAGATTGGTTATCTGTTATTTTAGTTTCTGCGGTATTATCAATCAGACCCATTCCACCAGCAGCATGTACACCCCAAGCACCCTTAGTCCCATCAGCAGTAGCAGGGTTAAGGTCTGTACAAGTGCCACCGTTGGTACCATATGAATAAGGAGCAACCCATTTAGTTACAGGTAAAGCATATGCATATATATGTCCTACGCTAGTATCAATCTTAGCAATAGAAGCTAAATTAGGGTCTGCTATAATACTTTCAGCATTACCATAATCTCTTTGAAATACTATACCACATAATTGAGTGTCATTCTGAACTTGTTGAGTATCAAGAACATTAGTAGGGTCTGTGTGGGATTCAATATAATATCTATTCATACCATAATCTATAAAATCATCTAATGTATCAAAACTGTCTGATTTATAAGAAGAAAATGTTACTACTACACTCCTTAGTAAAGAAGTAAGAGGTCCTCCTTTTGACCAGTATTGCTGTTCAGTAGAACCAGATAAATCTAAATCATACTCAGTAGAGTTAGGTACATTATTCAGTGAAGTAGCTCTCCCTCCTCTCCAGTATATTCTTCCTTTATTACCTACATATTTAGAATGTGCTTGAGGATTAATAGCAGGACTTGGGGGTAATTTAGAGATATTCATTGTTATATTTATTTCAGGTTTCACTAAATGTTTGTCAGTTAAGTGAGCTCCACTAACGAAACTTTTAGCTACTGGTGTATCTAGTTTATATATAGTCTTAGCACTTCCTGCTGAAACTGGACCAAAATTACCCCACTCAACATTACTATAATGAGCTGCTCCTGATGCAGGAGGTCTGTCAACAACAAAATTACGGTCATCTGTAATTTTTACTACATTATAGTCTTGGGGTCCTATTCTCACTCTACTTCCTGTTGAAAGTTCTGTAGTGGCCTCAGTAGTTTCAGAACCACTTATATATGCAGAACCTGATACCCACTCCCAAGTTCCTGTTAATGATTTAGCAGGACCATCTGAACCACTAATAATAAAATCCATAGCTCCTAAATCCTGTCTAATCGGAACAGGTAAATCCCACATTGCACATTTAGCAATCTGTCCATTTACTTTACGTGTTCCTAAACTTTGTTCCACCCTTGAATTAGCTGAACTGCTAGTAGGCCATTGATGATAAATTCTTAAAGAAGTACCACCTGTTTTAGCTTTTAAATTGGATATTTCTACTACACTTTGTAATAATGGAGAGTTTTTAGTGCTGGTAAAGGGGTTACCTAAATCCCCTGATTTGGCAATATGATTAAAAATTGTATTGTTAGTAGTAGCGTCTTTTTCTACATCTTCTGGAGGGGTGGGTACTTCTCCGTATCTAAGAAGAGGTTGTATTTTATCCCATTTCCAGAAAGGAGCCTTTACTTGCCATGTAGCTTTACCATCACCTTGTTCTCTAGTATCTATTGTAGCAGTCCAAAGTCCTTTCATGCGACTTTTTCTTAGTGGTCTAACGTAACATCTATGTTCATCTCCTACTTTAGTACTAAAATAATCTCTTATATTTTGATTTTTATTACCCCCCCATGGAAAGTTACCACCTCCCATAAATGTAGGTAACCAATCTCCTGAGCTTAGATAAACATCTTCTAATCCATTAACTTCTCCAGCAGTACCTATAGTAGAAACAACTAAGTTCTTATCTGCCCCATCAAAGTAATCAGCCATCCATACTTCACCAGAATCAAAATAACTACTATATACAGCTATATTAGTTCCTATGTCTGTAGGGAAATTCCATCCGTTAGTTGTATCTGGTTCAGTAGGGTAAGCTCCCTCTTTCAGAGCATAAATATCCATTTGAGGTAATTGTGCTGTCCCTGAAATAGTAACACCAGTACAATAAGTGCGAAGCCATCCACCTTTTAATTCCCCTGAACCGTAAGAAGGGGTTTCTGCTACATTACCAGTCATAACAAAAGACTGGTTGTTGATACCTCCTTTTAATTCATATGTCGTATCTCCTTCAGCAAGGGGCATATCTTTATAACGTGAATGTAGAGCTACCGCCCCACTTATTAATTGTGATTTATAAAAACTATTTTTCTTTACTTCAGGCAAACGTATCAACTCCAAATCTTGACTTTTTCATTTTGGCACTAGATGCTTCTAATTTATCTATATATAATGTACCCATACGGTTAGTCTTATCAGCTGCTCCTGCTCTTGGAGCTAAATCAAAGGCATCCCTTAACATATTATTAACGCGCTGAGTATTTAAGTCTTTGTTTGGCATTATTCTTCCGGGTGTCGATGGCGAGAATAATTCTGGACCTTCTTCTCCTACCAAATAAGGGAATTTTCCTTCTAAACTAGCCATACCCCCATTAGCCATAGCTTGTACATATCCACCATTAGCCATACCTAATTGTTCAGCTATTTTATCTGATAAATTTATTTTCCAACTACTCAAATTAGGAATATTCAACTTAAAGTCGTTATCCCCCGGTACAGGATTCCATACTGTAAAACCTTTACCGCTTATAGAATCAACCACCCAATTCCATGCAAACTCTACACCTCTAAGAGGAGCAAGCATAGCATTTGCTATACCCGTGCCAACAGCGCTCAATCCAACTTTAATATTATCCCACGTTATATTATCCTTTATCCAATTCCACATATCTACCGCAGCATCTTTAACGGCGGTAAATTTATCAGCCAAACCAAACTTTTCATCCATCCATGTAACTATGGCTTTCAATCTATTCCATAGACTATCCTCATTACTGTAAAGAACTCCTACTAACCACAGTACTGCATCTTTACAAGCATTGAAAGGAGCCATTAATACAGAAGCTAAAGAGGACCCTGCATCTTGTGTTATCCATTTAACCAAACCTTTGAAATACCACATTAACATTTTGAAAAAATGACCGATAGTCAACCCTATTTGAAACATAGGACCTTCAAGGAAACCATAAATAGCCTCTGCGGCCCATATGAATGGAGTTACCATTACCTTACCCCACCAAATCCACATACCTATTAATGATGATACCATTTCTTTAAGATAAAACATTACATCTATTTGTTCGTTAATTGCTTTACCCATAACATACAAAGTAGCAACCAGTAAGACTACTCCAGCAACTATAAGTACAATAGGCCATGTTACAGCTAATTCAGCAGCTGCTAATGCCCACATTGCTATTGTAACTGGTAACATCACAATATACAATGCCCACAGAGCCGCAGTATATAGCCATTTTAACGCAGCTCCAGCAAATGTAGCTACATTGTCAGCCATTTGTGAAGCCCATTGTCCCCATGTTACAGCAGTATTAGTGGCTTTAGCCCCACTATTAACACCAGTAGCGGCAGAATCTGCACCTGTAGCCAGTATACTCGTTTTCTGTACCAAGATTTTCTTTCCACCTACAGTTATAGATTGAGAATCAAGGGCTAAATTAACTGTTTTTTGAGCTCTGAGACCATGTAATGCTGAACCTTCTAATACAATACCATGAGCTTCTATTTTGCGTAAAAATGTCTTTTTGGTTAAATTTGCTGTTTCAGCTGCATCTAGGGTAAATCCTAACTTTTGAAGTCCCTGAGCATATATAGTAGCGGCTGTATTTTTAGATGTAGCGGCAGTGTCCACGCCTTTCCACCAAGTTACTAATTTTTGCCAGAAAAGGGAAGTTATAAGAGCATTTTTATATGTATTTGTGGTCAGTGTACTTTGCATTTCCACAGCAATATTAGCACTGGTTGCTTTAGTTTTATCTAAAGTAGCCAACGAATATGCATATGTTAACATGGTGGAAACGGGCATTATTTTATTAATTAAATGGAAAGATATAAGCATTTTTGTAAGTTCTGGACCCATTATCTCTAATGCCCTAACAATTAACTTAACAGGAATAAGATATACTTCTAATACTTGTACACCTAATTTTGATACCTCTAAGAATCGTTCTGCTAAAGGTAACACATTCTGTAATATACCATCTAATTCTTTTATACCCTTTATAGCGAAATTTTGAATAGCCATACCAAATTCAGTTAATTCATAGGTAGTTCCATTAGTTACAACCAAAAGGTCACGCATCGAATGTACCATATTAAGAATAGATTCGTGAAAAGCGTTCAAATATTGAGTTCCGTCATAAGCTGCATCTCTATAAAGGAACATCATACTTATATTGTTTCTTAATATTTGTACTTGAGAAGCAATAGATTGATTCTGGATTTTAACCATTTCATCTAATTCACCACCAGCTCCAGCGGTAGCTTCAACCGCTGCTGTAAATTCATCAGATGCTTGAACTAAGTGAACAAAAGCAGTTGCACCACGAACATTCAAATCTTGAATTAAAGTAGTTAACAATTCAGTATCATTAATAATTCCTTCATCTAAAACCTTAGAGAAATTAGCTGCTATTTCGGTTAATTGAAGCATATTCCCTTGAGCATCAACTACCTCTACACCAAACTCTTTAAATTGAGCAGAAGAATCCCCAATACTCTCAGCAAGCTCTGCTACGCCCTGTCTTAATCCACGACCTGCAATACCAGCCTCTAAAGCTCTATTAGTCAATATCTGTAGAGCCCCTAACAGTTGGTCTATAGATTGCCCTGTAGTGGTAAAGAAAGGTAGAGCAAACTTAACAGCGCTTGCTAAATCTTGATACTCTATAAGAGACTTCTGTATAGCATATGCAAATTTATCTGCGACTATAGTTGCTTGGTCCATTTCCATTTCAAAACCAAATAGCGTCTGAGTTACAAGTTTAGAAATAGTATTGTGGTCTCCCTGTACAGCCATAGATAATTTGAGAGTATCCTGCAATACAGTCATAGAATCAGCAGCGCTTAAACCTGCCGATGCTAGCTGATAGAGACCTGTGGCGCCGTTTTGCATCTCCAATCCAAATTGTTGACCAAATTGTACCACAGAATCTCCCACTGTGAAAAGTTCAGAATTAGTAACACGGAAAACAGAATTAGCATTCATTAATTCTCTTTCAAATTCAATCAATTCTTGACTGTTTTGTTGAAGTTTGTAATATAAAGCGGTTAAAGCGGAAATTGACTCTCTAACAGCGTCAACGAAGTTAGTTTTCATAGTGACTACCATATCGTTGGCTGAGTTAATGAGGTGTTCTTGAACAACTAATTGGTCTCTTTCTGCTTGTTCGAGGGTTCGCTGGGCTTCTGTTACTCCTTCGGTTGCATC